>BNJV01002937.1_pt1:0-292500 | contig 484648 bp, 692 predicted proteins | sample 8540591 | NCBI WGS metagenome assembly BNJV01 (sample SAMD00202457, study PRJDB9452) | human saliva metagenome | host: Homo sapiens | reverse complement strand
GAAAGCAGTTTGTTTTCATTTCCTAAAATCTCTTTATAGTATGCAATCTTTGCCAAAAAGATCGTTGTACTCATTCTCCAGTCTTTCTCTTTCCAAACCGGTAAGAGCACGGAGACGCATGTCCACAATCGCCTGCGCCTGCACATCGGAGAAGCCGAAACGGCTGATTAAATTCTGTTTCGCTTCATCCACATTTTTTGCAGCACGAATCATGGCAACGATTTCATCGATATGATCAAGCGCCTTTAAGAGTCCCTCTAATATATGTGCTCTGTCTTCACACTTTTGAAGATCGTACTCTGTTCTTCTTCGAACAACATTGACCTGGTGTCCTAGAAACTCCTCCAAGATCTGCAGTAAATTAAGAATCTTCGGTTCTCCGTTCACAATGCAAAGCATGATGACACCGAAGGTTTCCTGCAGCTGCGTATGCTTATAGAGCTGGTTTAAGATGACCTGCGGATTTGCATCCTTTCTAAGCTCGATATTTATTTTGGCATTGGAATTCTTTCCCGCCGCGTCATGGATATAGGTAATGCCGTCGATCTTCTTATCTTTAACAAGGTCTGCGATTTTTTCAATGACACGGGAGCGGTAAACAAGGTAAGGAAGCTCTTTTACAATGATTCTGTGCTTTCCGTTTGCCATGGTCTCAATTTCGCAAACGGCGCGCATCTTTACCTTTCTCTTCCGGTTCGGTATGCCTCTTCCACATCCCTTTTTCCGAGAATCGTGGCTCCTGTCGGAAAATCCGGTCCCTTAACAATGGGAAGAAGCTCGTCAATTTCCGTCTTTCTTCCCGCAATGCGGTTCTCAATGATTTTATCTACACCGGCAATCACTTCTCGAAGATTATGAGGAGGAATATTGGTGGACATACCTACTGCAATTCCGGTTGCTCCGTTTACGAGAAGATTCGGAAAACGCGCAGGAAGCACGGTCGGCTCATCGTATTCATTAGAGAAGTTCGGCATAAAGTCAACCGTATTCTTATTGATACCGGACAGCATTTCCGCTGCCATCTTGGACATCTTTGCCTCGGTATAACGCATAGCCGCGGGGCTATCTCCATCTTCTGATCCGAAGTTACCCTGCTTATCAATTAAAACATAGCGCATGGACCAGGGCTGTCCCATATATACTAAGGATCCATAAATAGAAGAGTCTCCATGCGGGTGATATTTACCCATGGTCTCTCCTACGATGGTCGCACATTTCTTGGTTTTCTTATCCGGTGTTACTCCAAGGCTTTGCAGAGCATAGAGCACTCTTCTTTGTACCGGCTTAAGACCGTCTCTCACATCCGGAATCGCTCTGGATACGATAACGCTCATGGCATAATCGATGTAGGAATTTTCCATCGTCTTTTTCAGATCAACTTCCTGCACCTTATCGAAAATATTCGGCTCCAAAATCTACCTCCTATACATCCAGATTCTTAACATAGCGGGCATTCTTCTCAATAAACTCTCTTCTGGGTTCTACCTGATCTCCCATCAAAGTAGTAAAGGTAATATCGAGCTCCGCCTTGTCGTCTTCTTCCATGTTGACACGAAGAAGGGTTCTCGTTTCCGGATCCATCGTCGTTTCCGCGAGCTCTTCCGTATCCATTTCTCCCAAACCTTTAAATCGGGATACATCCGCTCCATCCGCTCCGATTTCTTTTAAAATATTTTGATACTCTTCGTCTGAATAGGCATAGTAATGCTTTTTGTTCTTGGTGATATTAAAGAGAGGCGGTTGTGCAAGATAGACATGGCCCTCTTTAATGAGATCCGGCATAAAATTATAAATAAAAGTCAGCATCAAGGTGGAAATATGCGCTCCGTCCACATCGGCATCGGTCATAATGATAATTTTATGATAGCGAAGCTTTGACAAATCAAAGTCTTCATTGATTCCTGTACCGAAAGCGGTAATCATTCCCTTTATTTCTTCATTGGCATAAATCCGATCGAGTCTTGCTTTCTGCACATTCAGAACCTTTCCGCGAAGGGGAAGTACCGCTTGTGTTTCCGGATTTCTTCCTTCCTTTGCAGGCCCCAGTGCAGAGTCTCCCTCAACGATAAAGATTTCACAACGTTCCGCATCCTTACTACTGCAATCGGCAAGCTTTCCGGGAAGTCCAACACCATCCAGTGCGGATTTTCTTCTCGTTAAATCTCTTGCCTTTCTTGCCGCGGCTCTTGCTCTTTGCGCCATAATAGATTTTTCACACATGACTCTGGCTACGGCCGGGTTTTGCTCCAGAAAATAGGTCAACTGTTCCGAAACAATACCCTGTACGGCAACCTGTGCTTCGGAAGTGCCAAGCTTTTGCTTGGTCTGTCCTTCGAACTGCGGATCTTCAATTTTCACGGAAATGATACAGGTTAAGCCCTCACGGATATCCTCTCCGGAAAGATTCGGCTCACTGTCCTTTAAAAGCTTATTCTGTCTTGCATAATCATTAAAGGTTTTTGTTAATGCATTTTTAAAACCGGTCAGGTGAGTTCCGCCCTCAGGAGTATTGATGTTGTTTACGAAGGTATAAATGTTTTCCGTATAGGAATCATTGTGCTGCATCGCTACTTCAACAAGAATCTGCTCTTTTTCCCCCTCACAGTAAATAACATCGGGATAGAGCGCTTCCTTTCCTTTGTTTAAATAAGTAACGAACTCCTTAATTCCTCCTTCATAGTGGAAAGTCATTTCTCTAAGTTCTTCTTCTCTTTCATCCACAAGCTTGATGCGAAGATTCTTGGTGAGGAAAGCTGTTTCTCTTAAACGCACCTTTAAGGTATCAAAATCATAGATACTTTCTTCAAAGATTTCGGCATCAGGTAGGAAATGAACCTTGGTTCCGTGCTCTTCTTCCGTACAAGTTCCGATACACTCGATTTCCTTCGTTACTTTTCCTTTCGAGAAGGACATAGTATAGATTTTTCCGTCTTTACAAACCGTAACATCCAAGTATGTTGATAATGCATTTACGACACTTGCTCCCACTCCATGCAGTCCGCCGGAAACCTTATAGCCTGATCCGCCAAATTTTCCTCCTGCGTGAAGCACGGTAAATACGACTTCCAGAGCGGATTTTCCCGCTTTTTTCTGCAAGTCTACCGGAATTCCTCTACCGTCGTCTTCTACGGTAATAGAATTGTCCTTATGGATAGTAACGGTAATATTGTCGCAAAAACCGGCCAGAGCCTCATCTACGGAATTATCCACTATTTCATAAACCAAGTGGTGTAAACCGCGGGTAGAGGTACTGCCGATATACATTCCGGGACGTTTTCTTACCGCTTCCAAACCCTCCAGTATCTGAATCTGATCCGCACCGTATTCCTTCGATGCGTGAAACTGTTCATTCAGATCCTGATCTTCTCTCTCTATTGCCATGAACCCTCCTCTATGGACATTCAATCTTTCCGCCTTCCACATAGTAAAGCTTATCTATGGGAAAACGATTTTCTATTAAATCTTCTAAACCGGTGCATGTGATGATACTTTGCACATCGGAAATTTCATCCAGTAAAAAAATTCTGCCTTTTTTTATCGAGTTCCGAAAAAAACATCATCTAAAAAGTAAAAATAGGATAATCTTCTATCTTTTCCTTTACGAGCTCAATCTCTGCAAGTTTCAAAGAAAGAGCCGCCGTTCTTTTTCTGCCCTTGCGAACCGAACTTTCGAATGTCTTCTCCGTTAATTTGAAACAAAAGGTCATCTCTATGCGGTCCAACCAATGTAATTCTCTGCTTTTTCTCCGTATCCCTTGCTTTTATGATTGCTTCGGAAAATGCTTCTTCTCTTACATTTTCCTCGTAAGAAAGAAGCAGTTCTTCCCTTCCTCCGCTGATATTTTTATGAATGCGGAGCAGCTTTTCCTGCAAACTTTCTATAAATTCTCTTCGTAAACGAATAAGGGCCTGACCATATTTTACAAGCTCCTCATCCCAAATGGAAAGACTGTCTTCCAGCTGAGGTTTAAAGGGAATATCCTTCAGCAATCTGTTTCTTTGCAGTAAAACACGATTGTATCTTGCTAAATTATGTAAATAGAGCTTATTTAACTGGCATAGTTCCAAGTCAACGAATCTTCTTCTTTCCTTCGGACCGTCTTTAATAAGGCTTAAATCCTCCGGAGAAAAAATAACTACATTGGCCAGTCCGAAAAGATCGGAAGCCTTTTTTACCGGAAAGCCGTTTATCGCAATCCCTTTTACATTGTTTTTCAAATGAATATCAATGCGATTCTTATGTGACTTTTTGCAAAAATCATCTTGATATGCGCTTCTTCTTCCGAAAATCGAATCACATCTCTATCCTTGCAAAAGCGAAAGGACTTGGAGCTGGCCGCAAAGAAGATTGCTTCCAGTAAATTGGTCTTTCCCTGCGCATTATCCCCGTAGAAGATATTGTTTTTTTCTCCCAGAGAAAGCTTCAAACTTTCATAATTTCTGTAATTTTGTAGCTCTATGGACTCAATAATCATTCTACTTGATCCGCATTGAAGTTAACCGGCAAAATCATATAAATATAACTTTCTTCCTTATCCCTTATAAATACAGGAGAACGAGGAATCGTAAAAATAAAGAGAAACCTCTTCTTCATCTATATTTTTGCAAAGCATCTATCAAGAAATTCGGATTAAAACCGATTAACAAATCCTTTCCTTCCTGCTTTACCGGAATCTCGGCATCCATTCTTCCCAAGTCGGAAATAATCTTTAAGGACAAGTTATCTTCGGCAATCTTTAAAATAAGCGGTTGCTTATCATTGTCCCTTGCCATGATTCTTGCCCTGTCGATATCTTCCAAAAAGCTGCTTTCTGTTTACAATTATTTTTTTGTTTCATAGTCAGTAGAAAGCATCTGCTTTACATGAAAATACTCTCCTTCGACAAGCTGTGTAATGACTGTGGTATCTTCATAGTGAAAAAGAAGATACTGTTTTGAAAAATACATCTCCACCATGTCATCCAATCCACCGGACATAATCTTCGATAAATCCGCCAAAACTTCCTTTGGGACGATTGCGCTTTGCTCTGAATAGGAATCCTTTAAGCAGGTTTTTCTTATAGAAATACGATGACCGTCTAGAGAAGTAACGGAAAATAGATTATCCTTAATCTCAAAATATTCTCCCGCCATTTTTCTTGTTATTTTCTCCGTTTGCCGTAGAAAAAAATGGTTTGATTTATCATATTTCTTAAAGAAAACTGGGAAACAACAACAGCTTCCTGTTTTTTTCTACAATCGGTAAAGAAGGAAACTCATCCGCATTTCTTCCCATTATCTTGAAAACCGATTTTTCACAACGAATAATACAATTTCCGTTGTCTTCCGTTTCAATGCAGAGCTTTGTTCCTTCATTTTGAGGTAAACGTTTAATGATTTCCTGAAACAGTTTTGCTTCTAATGCCACTTTTCCGGGCTCTGCAATTTCTCCTTTACAAATGCTCTCAATTCCAAATTCGATTTATTTCCAATAAGGACAATCTGTCCCTTCGTAGCATCAATCAGGATACATTCCATAATACTTATTGTTGTTTTGGAAGCTACCGCACGTCCTACGATTTGAATAGCTGAAATTAAGTCATTTTTTTGAAAGTATAATTTCATGGACTCTCCTTCTTTTTTTCTCTTTCTTTTTCTTTAGTAGTATTACTAGGTTCTGTGGAAATGTGAAATCTCTATTTTCCCTTTGTTTTATCTGTTTCTGGAAGAAAAAATCTTTGTGAATTAGTTCAGGATTCATTGCGGAATCAGGGAGAGATTTTTTTCCGTAAATTTTCTATTGTGGATTGCAATTGTTCGTTTGTTGGTAATTCTGTGGATATTTTTTTCGCAACCATGAATCACGGTAGAATGATCTCTTCCCCCTAAAAGTTCTCCTACAGTAACTAGGGGAACATTGGTCATCTCTCTGCAAAGATACATCGCAATCTGCCTGGGATAAGCAATGTTTTTCTTTTTCGTTGGAGATGCCAGGTCTGAAAGATTTAAGTTATAATAATCCGCTACAATTTCTATAATAATCTTCGGAGTTATTTCTCTTCTTTCACTTGGCGTAATGTGATCCTTTAAAAGTTCTTCCGCCAGAGCCAAGGTAATAGGCTGTTTAACCAGTCTCGATTTTTGCTACGACCTTAGTCAATGCACCTTCCAACTCTCTTACATTGGACTTAATGTTATCTGCAATGTATTTAATTACTTCATTATCAATATTGTAGCCTTCGAGTTCTTCCTTTTTACGAAGAATTGCCATACGAGTTTCCACGTCGGGCATCTGAATATCTACAATCAGTCCGACCTCGAATCGCGAGCGAAGTCTTTCTTCCAGGTTGTCAATGTCCTTGGGCGGTTTATCGGAAGCAATAATAATCTGCTTTCTATTGTCATAAAGAGTATTAAAGGTGTGGAAAAATTCTTCCTGTGTTCCTTCCTTACCTATTAGGAATTGAATATCATCAATCAGCAAAACATCGAGTTCTCTATACTTCTTTCGGAATTCAGCAGGAGAGCTGTTATTTTTGTTTCGAATGCTGTCTACAAACTCGTTGATAAAGGTTTCCGATGTAACATAGCGAATCTTTGCATTTCTGTTTTGCTGTAAAATGAAGTGAGCAACGGATTGCATAAGGTGTGTTTTTCCAAGTCCTGCGCCTCCATAAATATAGAGAGGATTGTACTGTTCTCCGGGAAGCTCTGCAGTTGCTACACAGGCAGCATGGGCTAAATCATTGGAAGAACCTACTACAAAAGAATCGAAAGTATAACGGGAATTTAGATTTGCATTTTTTTAGTGCATCTGTAAGACTTAAATCTTCTTTTTCTTCCTTTTTTTATAGAGAGAATCCAATCCGGCTTCATCAATAATCAAGACTTCGGTATTGATTTCCGTAACTTCCATAATGGCTATACGAAAAGAATCATTATATCTTTTTCTTATAATTGAAAGAGAAAAATGTTCCTTTGTGTTCATTAAAATGACAAGTTTGTTATCAACAAAAATCATACGGTTTCATAGGAGCTATCCATAATTCGTATGTGACATCTGCCACGGGCGTGATTTCCTAACATATCCAATATTTCATTCCATTTATTTTTAATAATCTCTAAATCCTTTGTCATACTCCACCCTTTTTAATGATTTATGAATAGATAGAAGAATAGCTTATTCATTCTACAGCATGGGGAATTCTTTATCAAGTTTGAAAGTCATAAGTTTAAAAATGTGATTTTTTTGTTTTTTTAAGAGTAAAAAGAGTTCGACATGAGCATAGTTATCGATATTTTTTTGAACATTATCTGTGGATGAAAAATGTTTAAATGTTGATAATTTTTTTATCCACATTTAAACCATTATAAACCGTGTATTTGTTAAAAAAATTGAGAGGATAAAAATATCAGATATCCACAAAAAAATTAGCAAAATGTGGATATCTATTTTATTTGTTGATAAGTGGATAAAAAAATGTGGATAAATACGGAATTAATTTATAGATTTTTTTCTTTCAAGTTTTTTTCTTGACGAGTATAGACAGGCTCAGTATAATAAACAACGATGTTTACCCAAAATTAGGAGTTTATTCGGGACCTTCGTAAGGACGAATAATTCCCGGAGAAACGATTGGTGGCTTATGCCATACACTATAAAAAGGGGGTGTCCGTATGCATAAGGGAAAAAATGACTTTCCAGCCTAAGACCAGACAAAGAGCCAAAGTGCATGGATTCAGAAAGAGAATGTCCACTGCAAATGGTAGAAAGGTTTTGTCTGCCAGAAGAGCTAAGGGTAGAGCTAGATTATCTGCATAAGATGTAGAATACGAAATTTGAGGCCGCTGTAAAGCGGTCTTTCTTCAACCATGGAGATATTTAATGAAGCGATTTCCATCCATAAAATCCAATGTAGACTTTCAACATTGTTATAGAATAGGACGGTCTTGTGCCAATTCCTGTTTTGTGATGTATGTGATTGATAATCATCTTTCTTTTAACCGTTTGGGAATTTCTTGTTCTAAAAAGGTGGGGAATTCCGTTGTCAGACATGGAATAGCAAGAAAGCTTCGTGAAATATTCCGTTTACACAAGGAATTTGTTTTGGGTAAAGACATCATACTTGTGGTAAGACAAAAGGGAAAAGATTGTTCTTACTTTGATTTTGAAAAAGCATATCTGGAATTATGTAGCAGGCATCATATAATAGACAGAGAAGAATAAAAGAAAAAGACTTTTACTCTTTTTTTAGTATGGAAGGCCGTTTTCTAAAAATTTTGACTTTTTTTGGTATAGTAAAATAAATATCTATTTAAATAGGAAGAAAGTCAGTTCAAAAAAATATGATTATCCTAGAAAAGGAGAGAGTATGAAGAGCGTTTTTTTAGGAATGATTCGATTCTATCAAAAGTTTTTATCTCCTTTAAAGGGACACGGCTCTTGTAAATACACACCGACTTGTTCTCAATACGCCTATGAAGCAGTGCAAAAATACGGTTGTGTGAAAGGTTTATGGTTGGCAATATGGAGGATTCTTCGTTGTAATCCTTTTGCCAAAGGCGGATATGATCCTGTTCCCTAAAGATGGAGGGAGAAAACTTGAATTATCTAATTTTGTTAACGAAAAATACTTGGAATTTTCCTATTTTTGGACCAATTTGGAATTTTATCGTAACTTTCCTTGGTCTGGTAATGAACTCAATTTACAGTTTCTTGGATCAAATCGGTATTCCGAATATCGGTTTAGCAATTATCTTGTTTACCCTTGTAACAAGAATTATTTTATTTCCGACTTCCTTAAAGCAGCAAAAATCCTCTAGGATGATGCAGATTATGCAGCCAGAGATTAAGGCGGTTCAGGAAAAGTATAAGAATATGACTGATCAGGCATCTATGATGGCTCAACAGACGGAGATGCGCGCTATATATGAAAAATATGGCACATCAATGACAGCAGGTTGTCTTCCTTTAGTCTTACAAATGCCTATTATTTTTGCTCTATATCGCATTATTATGAATATTCCGGCTTATGTACCGGCCGTAAAAACAATTTATGAAAATGTATCTTCCGCTATCGGCGGTGCGGATGCAGCGCAGGCGCTGGTAACTTTTGGCGAGAATAACGGTCTTAAGGCTGTTTTAAAAACCTTACATAATTTAGGCTTGGATGATCCGCAAAAGTATGACAGTACAGCAATACATAACTTTGTGATAGACTTTTTATATAAGTTAAACCCTGCACAGTGGGCTAAGCTCCCCGAGCTTTTTCCACAGGCGACTTCCGTTATTGAAACTGCCGCTACAAAGTCTGCAGAAATTAACAGTTTTTTGGGATTAAACTTGGCAACAGCACCTTCCGCTTATGGACTTAAGCCGAATATCTACTGGCTGATTCCGATTTTGGCAGGTCTTACACAATGGGCATCTACTGTGCTTATGCAAAAGCAAAGTATGCCGCAGGCCGCAGAGGGAGACCAGTCTGCACAGATGATGAAAAGCATGAATGTTATGATGCCTTTAATGTCTGTATGGTTCTGCTTCTCCTTTGCATCCGGTATCGGTTTATATTGGATTGCTTCTTCCTTATTTATGCTGATTCAGCAGCTTATTCTGAACTGGTATTTCGGGAAGAAAACCAACGAACAGCTTTTACAGGAAGCTATGGCAAAGGCAAATGAAAAGAGAGCAAAAAGAGGACTTCCTCCTATAGATGAAAAGTCTATTGAAAACCGTTTAAAATCAATGCAGGCGAAAGAAGATTCCGAGGAGAAGAATCGAATGGAGCGCATTGCAAAAAGCAGAGCCAGAAGACAAAGGATTCCACCGAGTATTATAATAAAAATGCGAAAGAAGGATCTTTAGCAAGTAAGGCAAATATGGTGCAGCTATATAATGAAAAAAACATGAGAAGAAGTCATAAAAGCTTTAGGGGGAAAAGCTATGGATAAAATCAGAGTATCCGCAAAGACAATGGACGAAGCCATTACCAAGGCAACCATTCAGTTACATACCACATCAGATAAAATTTCATATACCGTACTTGTGCAGGGAAGCAAGGGAATCTTAGGAATCGGTGCTAAGCCATGGATTATTGAAGCATTTCCAAAGGAAGAAGGGGCAGTAGAAGAAAAGCCTGTAGAGACAGTGATGCCAAGCAATGATGTGAAGGAAAGCAGGAAAGAGGAAAAAGTAGAGAAAGCTGAAAAAACAGAAGATAAAGAGCTTTCAAACGAGACGGTAACAGCTTCTGAGAACAAGAAAGAGAATTTTTTCAAGGAAAAGAAGCAGAACAATAGGAAGAGTGAAACGCAGAAGAGTTTTAGTCGCGGCGGTTATGATCCGATTCCTGCACCAAGAGAAAGAAGAGAAGATAGACGCTTTGAAGACAACAAGGCTATAGAGAATGCAGTTCCTGAAAAGAGAGAATTCCACCCCTTAACAGAAGAGGAAGTTGCGGAAAATAAAGAGAAAGCAAGACAATTCCTCTCTTCTATTCTTTCCGGAATGGAAATGGATGTAGAGATGCAGATGGAATTCCGTGAAAACAGCAATGAGCTCTATATCAATCTTGTAGGACCGGATATGGGAATCCTTATAGGAAAAAAAGAGGACAGACTTTAGACTCTTTTACAGTATCTTTTGTTCTTTAGTTTTAAATAAAGACCATAAGGAAGACTATCTTCGTGTAAAGCTGGATACAGAGGACTACAGAAAGAGAAGAGAGCAGACCCTTAGGAGCCTTGCTAAGAACATTGCCTATAAGGTAAAGAAGACAAGAAAGCCCGTAAATTTAGAGCCGATGAATCCTTATGAGAGAAGAATTATTCATGCTTCTTTACAAAAATGATTCTCAAGTATCGACTAAGTCTGAGGGTGATGATCCATTCCGTCATGTAGTGATTTTTGCTAAGAATGGTGGAAAGTTCCGTCAGGATAGAAGATTTAAAAACAGATATCCGAAAGAGAATCGGGCTGAAAATTAAATTAAGTATTAATGCATGACTAAAGAGTTAGAGAATCATGGAATATCGGATTTTTTAATGAAACGAGATATCGCACGCTTTGCGAGCGATACTCGTTATGAATAAGAATCCCTTCGTGAAAGGAAGGCGTAGACAGACAAGTCGAAGTATTTCTTTCACGAGGGAATTTTTTCTCTCAGATTGCAAAGCGGAAAGAATATGAGTAAAATAAAAGGCTTAGGAGGTGAGACGGTGGATACAATCAGTGCCTTAGCTACCGCGCTAGTGGAAAGCGGAATCGGTATCATCCGTTTAAGCGGAGAGGAAGCCCTCCCCATTGCGGAAAAAATATTGAGAACCAAGGGCGGAAAGCCTTTGAATATTCGAGAAAGTCATTGCATTCGCTATGGCTTTGTTCATGATAAAGAGGAAGCGGTGGATGAGGTTTTGGTATCTACATTTTTAGCACCCAAGTCCTATACTGGGGAAGATGTGGTGGAAATCAACTGCCATGGGGGCGTGCTTCTCATGCAAAAGATTTTTACCTTAACACTGAAACATGGGGCGAGAGCCGCAGAACCGGGAGAATTTACAAAGAGAGCTTTTTTGAACGGAAGAATTGATTTATCGCAGGCGGAGGCAGTGGCAGACCTGATTGCGTCGAAAACCGAGGCGGGGATTCAAAGCTCTTTGGCACTGGTACAAGGTGCTTTGGGAGAAAAAATCAAGGAATGCAGGAGTCTCATCTTAGAGGATACGGCCTTTATTGAAGCGGCACTGGATGATCCGGAACACATTTCCTTGGACGGTTTTTCGGAAAAATGCGCTCAGCACACGGAATATATATTGCAAGAAATAGAGAAGCTTCTCCGCTTCCGCGAGGAGGGAAGAATGCTTACGGAAGGCATTTATACCGCGATAGTCGGAAAGCCCAATGCCGGAAAAATCCTCTCTTAAACGCTCTTGTCGGTGCGGAAAAAAAGCGATTGTAACGGACATACCGGGTACAACGAGAGACACGGTAGAAGAAAAATATCCGTCTGGACGGTCTTTCCCTCCACCTTATGGATACCGCGGGCATTCGAAATACGGAAGATATCGTGGAAGGAATCGGAGTCGAAAAGGCAAAGAAATCCATAGAACACGCGGACTTAATTCTTTTTGTGGTGGATGCTTTAAAGGAATTTGAAAAAGAAGATGAAGAAATCCTTTCTCTTGTACAAGGGAAAAAAGACCATTGTTTTACTGAATAAGACAGATCAGGAAACAGTCTTAACGAAAAAAGAGCTGGAAGAAAAAACAGGCCTTCCCGTTATTGCAATTTCCGCTAAAGAGTGGACGGGAATAAAGGAGCTGGGAGAAAAAATTCGGGAACTCTTCTTTTCCGGATATCTTTCCTTCTCTTCAGAGATATTTATCCATAGCGAGAGACAAAGAGTGGATCTGGAAGAAGCGAAGAGAGCGCTTCTCGAAGTGAGAAACGGCCTTCGCTTATCTCTTTCCGAGGACTTCTTAAGTATTGATTTGATGGGTGCCTATAGTGCACTGGGTCGCATTTTGGGAGAGGAAGTTTCCGAAGACCTCGTGAACGAGATTTTTGCGAAGTTCTGTATGGGAAAATAACTTGATTTTAGAATATTGATTTTTCTAAATAGTCTGTAGCGAAAAATAGACTTTCCAATTCAGTATAGAAATAGGGATTCGCTTCAGCGTTGAAAGGAAGAAAAATGTCTTTTATTGAAGAGAACTATGATGTGATTGTCGTGGGGGCAGGACATGCCGGAGTGGAAGCGGCGCTCGCTTCCGCCAGAATGGGCATGGAAACGCTGATTTTTACTTTGAGCCCCGATGCCATTTCCATGATGGCCTGCAATCCGAATATCGGAGGAAGCTCGAAGGGACATCTTGTGCGAGAACTGGATGCCCTTGGAGGAGAGATGGGAAAGGTCTGCGACCGTTCCTTTTATTCAGTCCAGAATGTTGAATAAATCAAAGGGGCCCTGCGGTGCATTCCCTAAGAGCACAGGCGGATAAGCAGCTTTACTCACAAAAATATGCGAGAGGTTTTGGAAAAACCAGGAGCGTGTTCATATTCGGCAGGGAGAAGTCGTATCCATTTTGACGGATGAAGAGAAGAAAGAAGTAAGAGGGGTAGAAAGCAGTACCGGAGCCAGGTATTTGGCTAAAAGCGGTAATTATCTGCACGGGAGTTTACTTAAATGCGAGATGCATCTACGGAGAGGTTTCGGAGAAAACCGGCCCGAACGGCTTAAGACGGGCTGAAAAGTTGAGCGACAGTCTTCGGGAGCTGGGATTTCCTCTCCTTCGCTTTTAAAAACCGGAACACCGGCTCGAGTGGATAGAAGAAGTCTTGATTTTTCTCAGATGGAAGTGCAAAAGGGAGATGTTCCGGTAGTTCCCTTTTCTTTCTCGACGGATCCCGCGTCGGTGCAGATTGAGCAAGACGACTGCTTCTTAACCTATACGAATGAAGAAGGACATAGTCTTATCCGGGAAAAATATTCATCGTGCTCCGATGTATAACGGAAGCATTGAGGGAACAGGGCCGAGGTATTGTCCGTCCATCGAAGACAAGGTGATGAAGTTTCCGGACAAAGACCGCCACCAGATTTTTGTGGAACCGGAGGGAAGATATACAAATGAAATGTACCTTTCCGGACTTTCCTCTTCACTTCCGGAAGATGTGCAGATTGCGATTCTCCATACCATGCCCGGTTTCCAAAAGGCGGAAATGGTTCGCCATGCCTATGCGATAGAGTATGACTGCTTAAATTCTTTGGAATTAAAGAACAATCTGGAGACGAAGCGAATCGCCGGGCTTTTCTTTGCAGGTCAAATGAACGGCTCCTCCGGCTATGAGGAAGCTGCCGTACAGGGCTTTATGGCGGGGGTGAATGCCGTGAAGCGTTTAAGAGGAGAAGAAGCCTTTGTGCTGGATCGCTCCGAAGCTTATATCGGTGTTTTGATTGATGATCTGGTCACAAAGGAAAAATAAAGAGCCGTATCGGATGATGACGAGTCGCGCGGAATATCGTCTTCTGCTTCGGCAGGATAATGCGGACATGCGTCTTCGGGAAAAAGGTTACAGCTTGGGGCTCATTTCCGAAGAGGAAATCCGGAAAACCCGGGAAAAACGGGAGAGTATTGAAAAAAAGAAGTGGAAAGGATGGCAAAATACCTATATCGGAGCCAATGAAAAAAACAATGCCGTGTTAAGTCGTCTTGGCTCCTCTCCCATTCAGTCCGGGATTTCTCTACTGGAGCTTTGCAAGAGACCGGAGTGCAATTATAAGAACCTTGAGGAGTTGGATCCGGAGCGCCCTTCTCTCTCCGCCTTTTATTTGTGAGGAAGTGGAGATTGAAATTAAGTATGAGGGCTATATCAAGAGACAGATTCAGCAGGTAGAAGCTTTTAAGAAGCTGGAAAGAAAGAAACTTCCGAAGGAAATCGATTATCAGAATATGCAAAATCTGCGTCTTGAGGCAAGGCAAAAGCTGGATAAGATTCGTCCTGAGAATATCGGCATGGCCTCCCGTATCAGCGGTGTGAGTCCTGCGGATATTTCCGTACTTTTGGTTTATTTGGAAAAAGTACAGGAAAGAATGACAGGTATAAGGAGTATTCTATGGCAAGGGAAGATTTTTGTCGCCTTTCTACTTTATCGAAGCAGCTAGGCATAGATCTACAAGAAGTACAGCTACAGCAATTTTATAGCTACTATACTTTACTGGTAGAAAAGAATAAGGTTATGAACCTTACGGCTATCACGGAGGAAGACGATGTCATTGTGAAGCATTTTATCGACTCTCTCGCAATGGCAAAGCTAAATGTTTCACGTGAAACATTTTCCAATTGGATAGAAGGAAAGCGCTGTATGGATGTAGGGACAGGGGCAGGATTTCCCGGTCTTGCCATAAAAATCGCTTTTCCGGGTATTTCCCTTTCCTTAAGCGATTCGCTGCAAAAGAGAATTCACTTTTTGGAAGAAGTTGTGCAGAAACTGGAACTTAAAGGAGTGGATTTTCATCATGGAAGGGCGGAGGATTTGGGGAAAAAGCCCGAACTTCGAGAACAGTACGATCTCGTCTTCTCACGAGCAGTGGCCAATCTTTCCACCCTAAGTGAATACGATCTTCCTTTTGTAAAGAAGGGAGGGTATTTTCTTGCTATGAAGTCTATGGACATCTCGGAAGAAATGGAAAAAGGGAAGAAAGCAATACATCTTCTGGGCGGAAAGCTGGAAGAAATCCTGGAATATAGGCTTCCGGAGACGGACATCAGGGCGGTCGCTGCTCCTTATTCAAAAAGATAGAGAATACGGCAAAAAAATATCCGAGAAAGGCAGGAATTCCGAGCAAAGAACCCTTGGGATAAATTTTCAAGAAAGTTGAAAGGATATTTTTCGAGACTTGCATGGATTTTATGGATATAGTATAAATGTTTCACGTGAAACATTTTTAGAAGGGGAAGGTTCGAAAGTGGCAAGAATTATTACCATTGCAAATCAAAAGGGCGGGGTTGGGAAAAACGACCACTGCGTTAAATTTAGCGGCTTCCCTTGGGGAAGCGAAACAAAAGGTTCTGCTCCTGGATTTTTGATCCGCAGGGGAATGCAGGAAGCGGTTTGGGTGTACGGGATGCGGAGAAAAAGCATTTATGAAGTTTTGAGCGGAGAGCTTAAGATAGAGGATATTTTACAGACGGAAATCGTGGAAAATGTGGATTTTCTGCCGGGAAACAGAAATCTGGCCGCCATGGATGCTGAGCTTGCCAATGAAGAAAAATAAAAATTACTTTTTAAAAGGACGTTTTAGATAAGATAGAAAAAAAGATTATGACTATATCTTTTATTGACTGTCCTCCAAGTCTTGGTACTTTGACGATTAATGCGCTTACTGCCTCTCATTCGGTACTGATTCCGATACAGTGTGAATATTATGCTCTGGAGGGATTAAGCCAGATGCTGGAGACGATTCAAACTGTTCGAGAGGCACTTAATGAAGCTTTAAGTATCGAAGGAATTCTTTTTACCATGTATGACGGCAGAAATCTGCTTTCGCAGGATGTTGTTCGTGCGGTAAAGAACATTTTACTGTAACAATTTTTTTAATACCATAATTCCCAGAAATGTGCGACTTGCTGAAGCACCAAGTCATGGTCTGCCGATTAACCTCTATGACGGCGGCTCCACAGGTGCGGATGCATACCGTAAACTTGCAGGGGAAATTCTGGAAAAAGAAGTATAGGAAGTTATAAAAGGAGAAGCTATGGCAAAGCACGGACTAGGGAGAGGTGTAGACAGCCTTTTTGCTGCAAATCCCGGAAAAAAATAGAAAAAAAGAGGGTGGAGAGGAGGCAAAACTTCTAAAGATTTCTCTGATACAGGCGAACCCTTCTCAGCCCAGAAAGCGTTTCTCCGACGAGGAGTTGAAGGAGCTTTCCGAAAGTATTAAAGCAGTTTGGCGTTATTCAACCTCTGCTTGTAAAAAACAGGGTCCGATTTACGAGATTATTGCCGGTGAGAGAAGATTCCGTGCTGCAAAGCTTGCGGGACTTACAGAGGTACCTGTTCTTGTTCGTAGCTATGACGAGAAGTTGAGTAGGGAAGTTTCTATTATTGAGAATATTCAAAGAGAGGACTTGAATGCGGTAGAAGAGGCGCTGGCTTACCAAAGCCTCATTTCGGAATATGATTTGAGTCAGGAAGAGCTTGCGGAGAGACTGTCTAAAAAGAGAACAACCATAACAAACAGTCTCCGTCTTTTGAAACTGGAAGAGGAAATTCTAAACTATATCCGTGAGGGAAAGTTAAAAGAAGGACACGGAAGAGCCCTTCTTGCTATACCGGAAGGAAAGAAGCGCCTCGCGCTCGCCAGAGAATGTGTGGAGAAGAAGCTCTCTGTTCGAGAAGTAGAAAAGAGAAGCCAAGAACAAACTGTCCAAAAGAAGAAAAAGAAGCCTTTGTCCGGACAATTAAGCAGCATTTTTAAAGATTTGGAAGAAAAAATGAGAGAAAACCTTGGAACAAAGGTAAAAATTATTCCGAAAAACGAGAACAAAGGGAAATTGGAAATTGAATATTATTCCCAAGAGGATTTGGAAAGAATATATGTCCTACTGGAAGGAAAGGCGAAGGGATAAATGGGAAATATAAGTACAATGATAGAACAGTTTCTTCCCGCTTTGTTGCTGATTTCTCTGCTGGTTTCTCTACTTGCACTTCTCTTTGCTCTAAGAGCGGAATCCAAGTATAAGAAGCTGTATCGACAATATGACTATTTTATGAGAGGAAAAAGATGCAGAGACGTTGGAAGATTATTTTATAGAATTGCAGAGGCATGTAGAAAAGTCGGAAGACCTCTTAGAGGACCAAAGAGAGATGCTGAAGGTTCTTCATAACAATAACAGAATCGCTTTTCAGAAGTCAGGACTCATTCGCTACAATGCTTACAGTGGATTGGGAGGTAATCTTTCCTTTGCGCTTGCAATATTAAACTATGATAATACGGGATTTGTGATGAACTCCGTTCATGCCAAGGAGGGCAGCTTCTTGTATATCAAGGAAGTTATGGAAGGCAGTACCTCAGTGGAGTTGGGAGCGGAAGAAAAAAACTGGCCTTAGAAGAGGCACTGGGCTACAGAAGGAAGAAAGACTGAGAAAGGACTCTTCGTGAATAGCGGAATTTATAAGAAAAAATAGTTTTGGACGAAAAGGAGAACAAGAAAGCTGGTTCTGAGCGGCATTTTTTTAGTCGCTCTTCTTTTTTATTTTATCCATGCGTATCGTTCCATGGATAGAAACAGCCGGGTTTATGCCAATATGGGTGAGTCCAAGCTTCCATACCTTTATGTGAAAATGGGAGATAAAAGAATCAATCCTCTGCATGGTTTTTATCAGGAAATGGACGGTTCAAGTATTCGAGACAGTATTGCCGCTCTTCCTTATGACCGGGAATTAACCCTTGTGGCAGATGCAGAAAAGTTTTCCGTTGAATCTGCGCACTATGATATTCGAAGTCTGGACGGATCTGAGCTGATTGAGAAGGACGGAAAAGCGGAGCTGGAGAAGTCGGGCAAGGAAATCAAAATTATTCTTCCCATTCAAAACTTGATTCAGGAGGGAAAGGAATACCAACTGCGTCTGAGTTTGGATATGGGAGAAACCAGTCTGCATTATTATACCCGGATTATTTTAGCTAAGGATAAGATGGCAGAAGAAATGTTAAGCTTGGGAGAAGATTTTACCCGAAAATCTTTTTCCAAATCGGAGGCACGATCCCTAAGCACGTATCTGGAATCGGATGATACGATGGACAATTCCGACCTCTCGCACGTAAACCTTCACTCCTCTTTTCAACAGATTACCTGGGGTGATACTGCAATGGTTATGGATGGGGAACCGGAAATCAGTCTGAAGGAAATCAATGGGATCATGGGACTGGTTCAGGTGCGTTACGCATCTAAGGCGAATGACCAGAATGGGCATACAAGAAGGTTCTTTAACGAGGATAATTTTTGTTATGCGCTATGACAGCCAGAGAATCTATCTGATGGACTTCGATAGACAAAGTACGGAAATCTTTGACGGACAAAAGCTTTCGTTTTAGCGACAAAGAAATTTTTATTGGGCGTGGATAGCCCGGAAAGAGTGCAGGCGAAATACTCGGATAATAAGACATTTTATGCCTTTTCCAAAGGAAATGCACTTTATAGATTAAATAGCGAGGGAATGCTGACTCGAATTTTTTTAGCTATCTTACGGAAGAAAAATGATAGCTTCCGAGGAGATTTTTCTCTCACGGCATTCGACTCATGGATGTAAAAACGAACGGAGATGTAGACTTTATGGTCTACGGCTACATCAGCAGAGGACGACATGAAGGATATACGGGTATCGTTTTCTACACTTATGACAATTCGGAAAAATACTGTAGTAGAAATTTCTTTCTTCCTTTGAAGGAAAAATAAAGAGGAACTGGAAGAAAGCATGAACAGACTTTCTTATCATGCAGGAAATAAGATGTTTTTACCTGTATTATGGAGGAACGGTCTACAGGGATTGATACCAACAGCTTTGAAGTGCTAACCATGGCTTCTTCTTTAGAAAAAAATCGGAACTTGCCTCCAGCGATGGCGGGCAGTATCTGGCCTATGAGGAAAAAAATGGAGAATCCGAGTTGAGCCAGACCGTGGTCTTTCGGAATTTAAAATCCGATAAGAGTCAAAAAACATTACAGAGGAAAATAAGCTATTCTCGGTTATCGGATTTATTGAAGATGATTTGGTACTGGGGGTGCAGAGTAAGGAGCAAGGTAAAGAATGGAATCCGCAGGGAGAAATCCCTATGGAGGAAATTCGCATAATCGGTCCGGATTTGAAACAAAAAGCTATCTTACAAGAAAGAGAATTTATATTTTTTTCCAATTTTTTTCCATCGTCGGAAATCAGTTGCGTTTTGACGAATATACTCACAATGAAAACGGATATGCATACTTCGGAAAGGACAGTGTGCTTTCCAATAAGGAGGAGCTGAAAGAAAACAAGCTTGTTCCTGAGGCAAAGCAGCAGGAAGCGTTCGGAAAGGTCTATACTCTCCCGCTTCCGGGAAAAAAATATAGAAAAGATTAGCATGCAAAATCCGGAGAAATTTTTCCATAGAGAAGGCAGGTTCAATAGAACTGAGTCAAAGTAAATTGACTGATAAGGCAGTTTTTTATGCCTATTCCTTGGGACATTACAGGGGAAATTATCAAAATATGGAAACGGCTATTTCGGCAGTGTATGATGATTTTGGCTATATTCTGAATGAAAAAGCAGGAAATATTGTGGAACAGAACCGATAGACCGAGTGTTATTATAGGGAAGCCTCGAGAAGATGAGGTAACAGATTTTATTGCCCAAATTCCCGATGTAAGAAGCAGCATAGAGAGCAATGGAGGAGAGATTCTGAATCTTTACGGAGTAAACTTAAATGCTGCACTGTATTATACTTCTAAAGGCTACCCTCTCATGATTCGTATAGATGACAACTGGGAACTGATCACCGGCTATAACGGAAGTCAGATTACCAGCTATATTCTGGGAGGAAGCAGTTCTCCCAATCTTATGAAAAAGGAAGATGCTACGGCAAGATATGACATGGTACACAATGCTTTCTTTGCATTTTTGCCGAAGACGTAGATTCCGAGAAATGAACAGGAGCTGTAAAACAACCCTACAGCTCCTGTATTAAAATGAGGAATTTAATATAACAAAAAGGATGATCTAGCTTTTTCTTCTGTAACTCCTCGATTCCATCGGCAATAAGGGCAAAAATCTGCCAGACTGAGCGTTTCCCCGCGGACATTTTTCCGGATAGGACAGAGAGCCGAGCATTGCTTTGCAGGTCTTTTTTCTATATGAAATCCGGAAGAAAGTGCATTTACAAGAGTTTTTTTCGTCTTTGCATAAAAGAAAAATTTAATAGTTTTTAAATAAAAGAGCCGGATTCTGAACGGATACCGGTGTTTTTTTCATGTAGGCTTAGATGAATCACCGCACTGCTTACATTTGGTCTGGGAATGAAGCAGTGCGGTGGCACTTCCTGTACAATGGCGGGATCGCTATAGTATTGCACGGCAAGAGTGAGTGCACCGTAATCTTTTTGTTCCCGGAGCCGCCTTCATACGAAACGCCACTTCCTTCTGTACCATCACCGTGATGGACTTAAGCGGAAGCCTTTTTTTCCAAAAAGATCCATCAGGATAGGAGTCGTGATGTAGTAAGGAAGATTGGCTACAACCTTTATGGAGGAGAACTCCTTGTGCTCTGCCAGAAGGGAAAAGATAATCGACTTTCAATGCATCGCCGTGAATGAGTTTAAAATTATCCTTGGAGGAAAGAGTTTCTTCCAGGATGGGAATCAGCTTGTCATCGATTTCAATTGCCACAACGAATCCTGCCCTCTCACAAAGAGCCTCCGTAAGAGTTCCGATTCCGGGACCGATTTCAATAACCAAGTCGTCTTTATTGATTTCGGAAAAAGCTTAAGATATGCTCCAGAACCGAAGAATCGATTAAAAAAATTTTTGACCGAATTGTTTTTTTGAATTGGAAATTTGTCTTCTGTAAAACGGCAATGGTTTCCTTTGAATCCACAAGCTTTGCCATCTTCATACCCCCTAAATTTTCTGTGTAAAATCTTGCCATATTTTTCTCTTAGAAAGCAAGAAGAGGAAATTGACGCATTATCCAATATAATTGTTTTAGTGTTGGGAATCGGGCAAAGGAGGGATATTTACCAATATGATATCTTTTGTAATAAGGAACTGTACAAAAAGCGAAAAAAACACGAAAACAAGCTAGGAGGGGCTTTTTCCTTTTTAAGGGCTTTCAGTTATACTAAAAAAAGACATTTTTATATTACACAATAAATGTTGCCCTTAAGCAGGCAGCATCCCATTTCCGAGGAATACAGTAATAAAGGTATAACTCGTTTATCATATACGGAGGAATCCATGTTTTCGCTGATTTCAAATGACATAGGGATTGATCTGGGTACGTCAAGTATCTTGGTTTATATAAAAGGAAGAGGAGTGGTTCTGAAGGAACCATCCGTGATTGCGGTTAATAAAGACAACAATGATGTTGTAGCTTATGGAGAAGATGCCAGATTGATGCTGGGACGTACTCCGGAAAAATATTGCCGCTGTTCGGCCTTTGAGGCAGGGGGTGATTTCCGACTACACCCTTACAGAGGAAATGCTGAAGTATTTTATCAATAAAGCGGTAGGAAGAAGGACACTTCGTAAACCGCGTATTTGTGTTTGCATCCCCAGCGGTGCAACAGAGGTGGAAAAAAAGGCGGTTATGGACGCTGCGAATCATGCCGGTGCAAGAGAAGTGAGCGTGGTAGAAGAACCTGTAGCTGCGGCAATCGGTGCCGGAATTGATATTGCCAAGGCACAGGGAAATATGATTATCGATATCGGAGGAGGAACAGCGGATATTGCGGTCATTGCATTGGGCGGTCCGGTGGTTTCCGAATCCATTAAGATAGCGGGAGACGATTTCGATGAAGCAATACTCCGTTATATGAGAAAGAAGCACAATCTTCTGATTGGAGAAAAGAACGGCGGAGGATATTAAAATCAATATTAGCTGTGCCAGCAAGCGTCCTGAAAAATGTAACGATGGAAGTTCGAGGCAGAAACTTGGTTACCGCACTTCCAAAGACTGTCGTAGTCAGCTCGGATGAGATTATGGAAGCTTTACTTGAGCCTGCCATGATGATTGTCAATGCCGTACACAATGTCTTGGAGAGAACGCCGCCTGAACTTGCTGCAGATATTTATGAACGTGGAATCGTCATGACGGGGGGCGGTGCCCTTCTCTACGGCTTTGATAAGTTGATGCAAGAGAAAACCGGTATTACTACAATGCTTGCAGAGGATCCGTTAACCGCAGTGGCAATCGGCACAGGAAAATCCATTGATTTAGCCGGCGATGATGATGACTTCTAATTCTACTTTGGAAGAGCTGGAAGGAAAGATAAGCCACATTGTTTTTTTCGAAGTGAAGAAAGCGGGTATACCGTATTTACTATAGAGGGAGAGGGAGAAGAATGTACCTGTGTGGGAAGCTTCTCCCATATTGTGATTTCCGAAAAGATAAAAGCTAAGGGAAGATGGAAAGATCATCCGACATATGGGAAGCAGTTCTTTGTGGAGGAGTATGTTCTGGAGGAACCGAACAGCATTTTCGGTATTGAGGAATACCTGGCATCCGGAGCAGTCAAAGGAATCGGAAAAGCCATAGCCCAAAGAATCGTAAAGAAGTTCGGGGAAGACAGCCTTAGAATTATGGAAGAAGAGCCGGAGAGACTGGCAGAGGTTCGCGGGATTTCCGAACAAAAGGCAAGAGACATCGCAGCAGAGCTGTCCGGAAAAAAGGACAGGCAGGATGCGCTTCTATTCCTGCAGGGAGTCGGCATAAGCCTAAACCTGGCATACAAGATTTATAAACATTTTCAGGGAGAAATCTACACCATTCTGCGGGAAAATCCGTATCGTATTGCGGAAGAATTGGAAGGGGTAGGCTTTAAAAAGTGTGACAGTATTGCGAGACGGGTAGGAATAGAACCGAACTCTCTTTTTCGTATCCAAGCCGGCATCAGCTATACTCTTTTGCAGGCGGAACTGGCGGGACACTGCTATCTGCCTCTTTCTCTTTTAAAGTCGGAAGCGGAGAGAATCCTGGAGATGCCTCTTCCGGATTTTGAAGAGGAACTGATGGACTTACAGATAAAGGGAAGGGTCAAGCTTAAGGGAGAGCGAGTTTACCGAAGCAGCACTTTTTATCGGGAAATGCGTGTGGCATCGAAGCTTCTTTCGTTAAATATAGAGGAGGGAGAAGCATACAGCGAGTCTTGGGAGAAGTCGATAGAGAAGATTTTAAAAAATGAAAAACTGGAGTTAGATTCTTTGCAGAGAGAGGCAGTAAGTCTTGCAGCCAAATCCGGTATACTGGTGATTACCGGAGGTCCGGGAACCGGAAAAACAACAACGATAAAGACAATACTCAGATTGTTTACAGAAAGAGGAAAGAATATCGCTTTGGCAGCTCCAACAGGAAGAGCGGCAAAGCGCATGGGAGAAGCGACCGACTATCCTGCAAAAACATTACATCGTCTCCTCGAGTATATGGGGAAAGAAGGTGAGGAAGAAGACGAAGAGAGCTTTACGAGCTATTTTCAACGAAATGAAGAGAATCCCCTAGAGGTAGATGTCATCATCGTGGATGAGATGAGCATGGTAGATCTTTATCTGATGGACGCTCTTTTAAAGGCTGTAAATCCCGGAACAAGACTTATTCTTGTAGGAGACAGTAACCAACTTCCCTCTGTAGGTGCCGGAAATGTGCTGAGAGATATCCTTTCCTCCGAATGCATTAAAACGATACAGTTAAAGAAAATATTCCGTCAGGCACTAGAATCGGATATTGTAGTGAATGCACATAAGATTAATGAGGGCATCGAGCCTGAACTTGGGAAACGTTCCAGAGATTTTCTTTTTATACGGGGAGATAAGGCTGAAAAAATATTTTCCGACATAGCGGTACTGATGAAGGAAAAGCTACCGAAATACTTTGCACATCGATCCTTTATCGATTCAGGTGATGTCTCCGCAGAAAAAGGGTGCTTTGGGAGTGGAAAACCTAAATCGCTATTTACAAGAGAATCTCAATCCGAAGGATAAAAACAAGGCGGAGAAAGAATTGTATGGAACGGTTTTTCGCTTGGGCGACAAGGTTATGCAGGTTAAGAACAATTACAAGCTCGCCTGGGAGATTCCCGGAAAAATACAATATCCCTATTGAAGAAGGGGAAGGAATCTTTAACGGAGATATAGGTCGTATAACGGAAATCAACCACTATGCGCAGACGCTCACTGTGTTTTTTGAAGAGAAGAAAGTAGAGTATTCCTTTTCGGATTGCGAAGACTTGGAGCTTGCCTATGCCATCACCATTCATAAGTCGCAAGGATCGGAATATGCAGCGGTGATTCTTCCTATGTACAGGGGACCAAGGCTCCTTATGACCCGGAATCTTCTATATACGGCTGTGACTAGAGCTAAGTCCTGTGTTTGCCTGTTGGGAGATCCCTATGTCTTTCAATCCATGGTTCATAATGCAACGGAGCAAAAACGCTATTCCGGTCTATCTGAGCAGATTAAGGAAATGCAGGAACGATTATCCGATCTTTAGGAGCTTTTATGCTCACAGCGAGTATCGCTTGAAAAGCTTGCGGAATCTCGCTTAGCAGGAGACGAGGATTAGGACAAGCAAGATTAAAGGAATGGGAAATCTAGAAAAAAATATAGAATCCATATGAAAAAAAGGAGATGAGATGGATTTCAAGGAAAGGTGGAAAGAGGGAATTCTGAATGCTTTATTCCTCCAAGATGCATTCTTTGCGATGAAGTTTTTGGAGGAAAAAGGCTATATCTGCTCTCTATGCAGGGAAAAAGGAACTTTTTATGGAAGAGCCTTCCTGCAAAAGCTGCGGTCGCAGTATTCTGCGGCAGGAGGAAAGCCTTTGCGGAAATTGTAAGCGCCATCATTTTTCCTTCTCCGGGGGAATGATGCTTTATCAATTGACGGAGGAAATAGAAGGGGCGATAACGGAGCTAAAGTACCACGGGAGAAAGGATAAGGGTCTGTTTTTCGGGATGCGGGCTGGAGAGCGATTCCAAGAAAAAAATTAAAGGACTTGGGAATCCAAGGGATTGTTCCTGTCCCCATTCACAAAGAGCGGAGAAGAAAAAGAGGCTACAATCAGGCGGAAATCATCGGAAAAGGGCTTGGAAAAAGCAGACAGGGATTCCGCTATACAGCGATGTTTTTAAAAAAAGAAATAAAAAGACAAAAGCACTGAAGGATTGCAGTCCTGCCGAGCGTTTGCAAAAATCTCTTTTCCGCGATGGATTGTGGAGATCTGCCCGGAGAACTAAAAAGAATACTCCTTGTTGACGATATATTCACAACAGGAGCAACGATGGAAGCCTGCAGCAGGAAGCTTTTGGATGCAGGAGCAGAGGAAGTGTATATTCTGGCAATTGCGGGAAGAGCGGAAAGCTAGGATATCCCGCAAGGCAAATTAAAAAAGCAAAATAAAGACAAATAAAGATAAAAGTAAGAGCAGTAAATCAATGCAGTATAGTAAGTATGGGAATGGAGGAGTAGTAATGAAGAATAGACAACGAGAGGCGGGAATTCTTATGCCTGTATTTTCCCTAGCGGGAGAGTATGGAATCGGCAGCTTTGGAAAGGAAGCCAGAGACTTTGTGGATCTTTTACAGGAGACGGGAAATCGGATATGGCAGGTCTTACCCATGGGACCGACAGGTTTTGGAGACTCACCCTATCAGTCTTTTTCAACCTTTGCGGGAAATCCCTATTTTATCGACCTTCCAACCTTGAAAGAAGAAGGACTTCTCACAGAGGAAGATCTTATGGTAGAGAGGGAGAGCTTTTCTTCCTGTAAGGACAAGATAGACTACGGACTGCTTTATACAAGACGTTTTCCGACTCTTAGAAAGGCTTATGAGAACTGGAAGATAAAGGGAGGAGATGTGGACTCTCTTTTAGCAACGCGCAGCAAAGAGAGCTTCGATTACTGTCTTTTTATGGCATTAAAAGGAAAGTTTGACGGTCGCTCCTGGCTGGAGTTTCGAAGGAATACCGAAATAAAGAAGCTTCCGCCATTGAGCGGTTTATAGAGGAGAATAAAGACGAGATTGCCTTTTATACCTTCATGCAGCAGCAGTATGAAAAGCAGTGGAAGGCTTTACAGGATTATGCCCATGAGAGGGAAATCCGGATTTTAGGAGATATCCCGATTTATTGTGCGATGGACAGTGCGGATGTCTGGGGAAACCGTAAAATGTTTGACTTCAGTTGGAAGGGGAGAAATATCGAAGAGGAATCTGCCTGTGATGCGGAGGCAAAGGGGTATCCCGGATTTGTTGCAGGTGTGCCGCCGGATGCTTTCTCGGAAACCGGCCAGCTTTGGGGGAATCCTCTTTATGACTGGGAAGCCCAGGAAAAAGACAATTACGCCTGGTGGTGTAGGCGAATGGAGTATTGCCTTAACCAGTTTGACCTTCTTAGAGTGGACCATTTTCGAGGCTTTGAAGGCTATTATGCCGTGCCCTATGCAGCAAAAACGGCAATAAACGGGGAGTGGAGAAAAGGGCCGGGACTAGCCCCTGTTTGAGGCTTTTTCAAAAAGTATTTTTAACAAGAAAAGAATTGCCGATGATTGCCGAGGACTTGGGAGTTATTACGGAAGGGAGTGCGAGATCTTATACGTGCTGTCGGTTGCCCCGGCATGAAGGTCTTACAGTTTGCCTTTGATTCCGATTTTGAAAATGTCTATCTTCCGCACATGTATGAAGATAACAATTCTGTCATTTATACCGGTACACATGACAACGATACTTTAAAGCACTGGTTTGAGACTGTTTCTGAGGACTCCAGAAACAGAATCTACCGTTATCTTTCCCGTTCCCATAATGATTGGAATGCCATGACGGAGCTTTTGATTAAGAAAGCCTTATCCGCTACGTCTTTTCTTGCCGTTATTCCTGCAGGAGATTACTTGGAGCTTTCTGCAGAAGGTCGGATCAATGCACCGGGAACGGATGAAGGAAACTGGCAGTGGAGGATGGAGAAGAATGCCTTTACGGAAGAAAAAAAGGCAGTTATGAGGGAAATGCTTAGAACCTATGGAAGGTTTTGCTTAGGGCGAGTAATGCAGAGGAAGAGAAGCTTATAAGAGGGGGTGAATTTGTCGAGATAGTGTTAGGGTAAGTCTTAAGAAAAAGGAGAAAAAAGAGCTCTTAAATGTGGATAGAAGCCATACGAAAAGGCTTTAGATGTTCATTTGTTCACTTTAGGAAAGTATGGGGTGGGGTAGTGAGAAACAGGCTTTTCAATTTTAAATTGAATAACAGTATAGTTCATGTCCTTGTCATCTTTTTTGTTGCTCTTTTTTTGCTGTACTGTTTTTTTGGATTAAAAGGAGCGGTTTCGAAAGACCATTTTCACCGCCTTTCTAAGATGACGGTGGAGGTTAAGCATGAGGATGGTACAGTAGACATCTTTAAGAGTAATTTGTTTAATTATACCGGTAAAAAGATAAGCTCACCATACATCTTCCTTTAGAGGAAAATCTTAAGGCGGAATACCAGTCTATCAATTTCTTTTTCTATTCTTCAGTAGTAAAGGCCTATTATAAGGATCAGCTTTTGGCAAGTTACGGGGAGAGTGTAGATCGACATATGATTGGACATTTGAGAATCTTTATTCCCGTGCCGATAGAGGCATATGGCGATGAGATTCGTATTGAAATACAGCCGACAATGAATTTTATGGAAGACAACTTTCATTTTCCGGTCTTAATGTCGATGAACGATGCTTTATTTTTCCCTATCTTGGGAGTAGAGACCTCCTTTGCTTTTTTCTATATGGTATTAATCGGGAGTTATATCGGACTCATCATTTTAGCTTGTCTGTATTTTACGCAAGACTATGCAAAAGAAGGATTCTGGTTGATGCTTTTAATTAATGGCATAGTCTCTTGGTATATGGGAAACAGCGGTATGATTTATGCATCTGCTTCCAACGAGAATTTTAATGCGGTAGTGGAGTATATAGGAATGTACATGTTGTTTTTCAGTGCTCCACTCTATGCCAGCTATGAAACCTCACGTCCGATAGTAAAAAAATATCTCACATATTCCGGAAGATTCTTATGCGGGGTATTTGTTCTTTGTTTAGTTCTTTATCTTTTGCCGACCGGATATAGCTTTGTGACCTATCTTCGCTTGGCACAGGGAATACAGATTATAATGGTCTTTTCGTCTTTAATCAGCTTGCTTTTCCCCGGAAAGCAGGCGAAGAAAAGAGGCGATTATATTATGCAGTACGGTATGATTTTTGTGGCGGTTTTTGGTCTTTTGGAGCAGATCAGAATCATGTTTGCAAGCAGAATTACAGAACGTTGCCATCCGGTTTTACAGTGGTTTACTTCTACACCCTTTGCCAGATTTTTAATATATAGTTTGCTCATTACTTTCCTGACTTCTTATGCCTTTAAAGTGGCCTATATTTTGGAGAAGACCTTAGAAGAGAAGCATTTGAAAATACTGGCTTATACGGATAATCTTACTTCTATAGGTAACCGACAGTATCTGCAGAGAAAATTGGATCTTTTGGACAACAGCCATAGTACGGACTATGCTGTTATCTTTGCGGACATCAATGATTTGAAATATACCAATGACCATTTTGGTCATGGGGCCGGAGACCGACTGATTAAAATAGTGGCTTCTGCGATAAAGGATGCGGTAGACAGTGTAGGAGGCTTTACAGGAAGAAATGGCGGAGATGAATTTTTGTCGGTCATCAGCCCGGCCGGAAAGGTCAAAGGAGTTGCAGAAAAGATTCGAGAGAATCTTGCCTGTGTAAAAGAATCGGAGCATGTTCCGTTTCCCATCAGCCTTTCCTTGGGAATCGCCAGTTACAAGGAAGTGGAAGCGGAGCTTAAGCTTGCAGGAGAGGATTATATTACAACCAGTCATGTAATCCGAAAGGCGGATGCCCGCATGTATGAAGATAAATGTATTCATAAGAGGTCGAGCAACCGTTGGGCATAAATAGTTTTATGGAACGGAAGTTTATTAAAGAGGGTATAATGAAAGTGTAGATATAAGGGGAAGAAGTTTTTATAAAGAAAAGCAGGGATAAAGAAAAGCGGGGATAGAGAAAAGCAGGGATAGGGAAAAAGCTGGGATAGAGAAAAGCTGGGATAGAGAAAAAGTAGGGTGAGAAATGAGACAGTTATATCTACTGTGTAAAAAAATAGAACGTTTATCCTATTGTTTTTCTCCGTTTTATCGGGGATTCTCTTTCTGCGTCTCTTTTTAAGTATATGGGGAAGAGTTCCTGCTACAAACTATCGCGTTCTTACGGAAATGTCCGTGGAAGTTCTGCATGAGGATGGCAGTATCGATCACTTTGACAGCCATTTATTTAATTTTTCTTCCAACAAGGACAAAAATCATATTGCATCTCCCGCTGAAAGAAAGCTGGAAAAAAAGGAGCATCAGGCAATTAACTTCTTTTTTTATAACAGCGTGGTAAAGGCTTATTATAAGGATAAATTGATTGTTTCGTTTGGAGAACATCTGAAAAGACATATGATAGGAAACCTAAAGGTATGTATACCGGTTCCTATAGAGGCCTATGGTGATGAAATACGCGTAGAAATATTTCCGAAGATGCCTTACATGGAAAACAACTTTGATTCCCCGGTTATGATGGCAGAGTCGGACTCTCTTTTCTTTACCATCATCGGACAGGAAACATCGTATGCAATATTTGTCATGACCGTTGTTGCGACTTTTCTGGCCATGATGATGTTTGCATTTTTCTCAAGCATTCATATCTATGCTCGTGAAGGATTTTGGCTTATGAGCATGATCTTTGCCATTACGCTTTGGCATCTGGGAAATTCCGGAATGATGTATATGCTGACCAATTATGAAGATATGAATGCGGTTGCAGAGTATATCGGTATGTACCTGCTTCTTTCTACGGCTCCGCTTTATGCAAGCTATGAAACGGAGCGCCCGCTGGTAAAAATACCTGCGAATTGCCGGCTCCATTCTTTTCTTACTTTTTCTTCTCTCTGTTGCTCTTTACTTATTGCCTACAGGCTATACTTATGTTTGGCATTTACGCTGGGCACAGGGGGTTCAGATTGTTATGTTACTTTCGACCATCGTCAGCTTGATTTTCCCCGGTAGAGTGGTGAAAAACAGTTCTGACCATATTCTTGGTGTAGGCTTGGTTTATGTTGCTATACTGGGAATTATGGAGCAGGTTAGACTTATTTTATCCGCAAGTGTAACGCATAAATGGCCCTTACTTTTACAATGGTTTGTAAAAAGTACATTATTCAAAGGTTTTAATTATTCTAATGATATTTGTATTTATCACCGCTTTTTTTCCTTTAAGCTGATTCTTGTAATGCAGAAAAACCTGGAGGATGAGCATTTGCGGGTTTTGGCTTTTTCAGACAACTTGACTGCCTTTGGGAAACCGGCAATATCTGCAAAAGAAAAACTGGATGTTTTGGATAATCAACACTTAACGGATTATGGAGTGATCTTTTATTGATATCAATGATTTAAAAATATACCAATGATCACTTTGGCCATGAATCGGGGGATCAGCTGATTCGCATGGTTGCCCTCGCAATAAAGGGAGCAGTAAGCGCAAGTTGCGGATTTTGCGGTAGAAACGGAGGAGATGAATTTATTGCGGTAATCAGTCCGGAGGAGTATTTGGAGGAAGTTTCCAAACAGATTTTTGGAGAATCTGGAAAACATTAAAGAAAAGGAAAAGACAAGATTCCCGGTCAGTATATCTCTCGGTACAGCCACCTATAGTGAAGTTTCTGCGGAGATTCGCCTGGAAGGTGAAATCGTTACAACCGGTCTTGTAATACAAAAAGCGGATCAGAGGATGTATGAGGCTAAAAGTGAATACAAGAAGAGCAAGGTAGGAAAAGCTTTTCTTGAAAATAAAGGAAGAGCTTGGTAATGGACAATAGTCAAAGTACCAAGCTCCTTTTTAATTCATAACGAGTATCACTGCAAAAGCATGCGATATCTCGTTGATTATTTTGCATTTTCCGATTCTTGTTTTTTCTTCCGTTCTCTCTCCTCGTTTTCTTTTGTTTTCTTTTCCTCTTCCGCCTTTTTCTCTTTTTTCTTTTTCAGTTCCTTTTCTTCCTTTTGTTTGAATGCAGAATTCTTATCAATTCCGCCAAGTTTTTATCATAAAGTCGGAGCGCTTTTTCCAACTCTTTCTTTTCTTCCTTTTTACCAAACCGTTCTGTCAAAGTGGATTCATCGGAGAATAAATTAGTCCCCAGTCCAAGACGCTCTCCCGGAATTTCCACTCCCATAGCAGCTAAGGTAGTCGGAAAAATAATCAAAGGTGGAGTATTCCCGTTCTTTCTGTTCTTTTCGTGCTACAGCAGAATTTAAAAAGACGGTATAGACCTTTCTTTGGTAGGATTTCGGTACATTATCACAGAAGTCCCGATCCATTGTAGGGTGATCTCCGGAAATGACTATCGTAGTATTTTCATAAAAAAATCCTGTTCTTTCATCCAATTTACAAAGTTCGTAATTTGTCTGGAGGCACAATTAAATACATTGGCATATTGGTTATCCGGATAGGTATTTTTACAAAGTCTGCAGATATAGCCGTCAGGAAAATGTGTATCTACGGTGAGTAGAGTTAAGTTAAAGGGTTTATCCTCTTTTGCAAGAGAAAGCAGTTCTTCCTTTGCATAAGTATAGAGCTTTTTCATCCTCAAAAGCCCCAGTTTACCCAGTAGTCTCTTGGAAACTTATTCTTTCTTTTTCCAATAGCTGAAGTCTTCTACCTTAACATCGCCGTGATCCTTCATAAAGAGTTCTCGTCCGCCAAAATAGCCAACAGAGCCCAAGAGAAATTTCTGTGTATAGCCTTCTTCTTTTAAGATATCCTGTAGGGAAACAACAGAAGGGAAAAAGCTCTTCTGGCTGTCCATGGAATTTTGCTCTATGGATATTTTTAAGGGAAGTCCTGTACTCTGCCCGAATATGGCACCCATAGTCCAAGTAGCCCCCGGTAGAGAGATTCCGCCATTTCTTTTTTCTCCTTCTCCGGAAAAGTCTTCCCCTCTTCAGAGAGTTCGGTCATTTCCGGAAGCAAATTCTCAGGAAAAAGCTCCGCCATGTTTTTTTCATCCATGAAAGTCAGTTCTGTGGATTCCATATAGATGTAGACCAGATTTCGCTTTTTTTCCGGAAAATGGAGCGAAATCCCTTTGGGATCCACATAATGGTCTTCTATGAAAGTAGAAGACTGAATCTGCGAAAGAAGATAGCTTCCCAAAGAAATACTCTCCCAGGCATCGGCAATAGTCAAAACAAAAAAGAAGAAGCCCAAACAGAAGCAGGTAAGTAAATAACAGTGTTTTTAGCGTAACAAGGATTTTTGAAAAATCGTCTTTTTCGAAAATGAGTTTTTCATGCAATGCACAAAGCGGATTTTTTTCTTTACAGCCGGAAGAGCTCCAGCAGGCACTTCTTTAGGGGGAGAAACTGAGCAGGGCTCTTGAAGTTTGCATTTTTGCAGTAAAAATATAGAAACAAAAAAGAAGCAGTACAATCACGGAAGACGGCAAAAGAACGGACAAGAGGAAAAAGCCGTACAAGATCTCCGTTAGCTCCTCCCATGGGTGCCTTTCAAGTGATACAATATTTCGTCAACAGTTAATTCATTCCAGTTGTTAAGAAGAAAATAAAGAGAGAAGTACAGAAAGAATGAAAAAAGCTAAACAAAAAACAAGAGTAGAGAAGATCCACTTTTTTTAAGATGCCCTTCTCCTTCTCCTTCTCCTTTTTGAAAGAACTTTAGAATTAAGTTCTCTATCTTTATCTTCTTGTATATCCATAGTATTTCAAATCCCTTATGTATCCGATAGTTTTACGTATTGCCTTACAAAAACAAAAACATAATACTTCTAATTGTAAGGACTGTAAAGATTATTAAGACTGACAAATCTTTACTCTATTCAACGTAAAGATAAGAAAGGTGGTAAAAGGCTAAAAAAAGAAAAAAAGGAATAGAATTTATATTTTTTTGTTTTTAAATCGATATAGAAGCGGAGGATTTCTACAGCAGTGCAAATCTATCGTAAAATAAAGATAAATCCTAGTTCTTTTTTTAAAAAATGTGTAAAAAAATTCTTGATTTTTATCTCCGATGACAGTATGATATACGAGTTAGGTTTTGGAAAGTATAGAAGTGATCCGGCTTATGCACAGGACTGCTTTGTGAGCTATAAAGAGGAGAAGAATCCCAATGAAAGTAAAAAGGGAACAGCTGGAGTTTTTGAAGAAATTCAGATATATTGTGGAAAATGAAGAGTATAGAAAGCTGAAAAATGTCCCAAGACATGGCAGTACAAATACCTATGCGCATAGTGTGAGGGTCGCAATGATGGCGTATAGATTGGCAAAGAAGTGGAACATGGATGCGGAAAGTGCAGGAAAGATTGGCTTGCTCCATGACTTTTGTATGATAGATTATCATAAGGATGACGGTGCAAGTCATGATGGAAGATGGTATTGCTTCTATCATGGAGAGGATGCGGTAGAGAATTCGGAGAAACAGAATTTTTACTTAAATCATGTGGAAAAGAGAGCAATCTTAACGCATATGTTCCCCTTATCCACCAGAGTGCCGAACAGTAAGCTGGCTTATCTTCTGACATTATCCGATAAGACCGTAGCATTACAGGAATCTTTGCAGAACATCGCGATTGCTTTTGCACATTTGCGATATCATACAATACTAAAACAAAGAAGAGCTATGCAGTTTTTTTGAGAACGATGCTGAGCTTTTCATAAAGAAAGAGGCTGTAAAAAATTATTTTAATTTTTTACAGCTCCTTTTATAGCTTTTGATAATTCCGCTCCCCGAAAATGAAGGAGCCTACCCGTATAATTGTAGCACCTTCCTCAATGGCAACCACATAATCTCCGCTCATTCCCATAGAAAGCTCCATTAAGGGAAGAGAGGGGAATGCAAAGAAGACAGGCTTTCGCAAAGCGCGAAAAAAACAGGACGATTTTCCTCCGGATTGTCGGTGAAGGGAGCCACGGTCATAAGCCCCCGTATTTCTATATGGGAAAGCTTTGCCATCTCTGTTACTTTTTCTTCCAACTCTTCTATGTAAAATCCGGATTTACTGTCCTCTTTAGCAACATTCACTTCGATAAGAACTCTTATGATGCAGTCTTTCTTTTGCAAATTCCTTTATCAATTGCTTTCGGCAAGAGAGACGGAATCCACAGAATGAATGAGAACTACCTTTCCGGGAAGATACTTTACCTTGTTTTTGCAATGTACCAATCATATGAAAATGGGGAGGGAAGTCTTTCATCAAACGATCCTCCTGCATAAGTTCATACTTATCGCGAATTTCCTGCACCTTATTTTCTCCGAAATCCTGTATTCCTAAGGAATAGGCTTCTTGTATTGCGGAATAGGGCTTTGTCTTGGATACACCAAGCAGCAGAACTTCCTTTTCCGACCTGTTTACACGGCTACAGGCAAGGCGAATGTTTTCTCTGACAATTTCAATTTCTTTTCTTCATGACCTCTTCCCTTTCAGAGCGGAAAGTAAACTCCATTCCACTTAAAAACCTCGCTTTTTTTGCGTTTAAAAGTGGAATGGAGTAGAGAGCAGTAGCAGAATAGTAGTACTATTTTTGATTTAAACTGAGGATATAATCCACCGCTTTAGGAAGACCTTCCTCCAGGATATGCTCCGTGATGTGCTTTGCTACAGCTTTAGCTTCCGGCTTGGCATTGCCCATTGCAATCCCCAAACCGACGGAATCCAGCATCTCGACATCATTCCAACCGTCTCCGATAGCGGCAACCTCGTCTATGGAGATGCCTAAGCGCTCGATGATTTTTCGAATCCCATGAATCTTGGAAACATCTTTTTTAGCAATGTCAAAGGACATTCCGTCAGACCAACGAATCAGGTGGCAATCCGGAAGAGCTTCTTCTATAAGAGAAACCTGATCTGGATGCAAAATGGGAATCAGCATCAGCTGTTCGTTCTTTTCCGCTTCCGAAAGGGGAAGGAGGGGAGGTACTCCTGTATGCACATAGGCTAAAAGTGCGTAAAAAGATCCCTCGTTTATAAAGTTTGCATAAAGACGTCGCTCCTCCAAAAAGAGAACCGGAAAAGGATGCTTCTCAAGAAGAGAAAGAAAAACGGTTCACCATGGAAGAAGGAATCGCTTCCCGTAAAAGCACTTCTCCGAACTTGGGATCAAAGTAAGGAAGTTCCTCTTCCGAATATCCATGAGGAACTGATATTCCTTGGGCTTGTTTCCCGGATTAAGTAAAAAAATGCTCTTTGGCTTTCTGCTCGTTTAAAATATAGCTGTATCCTCCATCCAAGGTCACAAAGGCATCGAAGTACATGCCATCAACCAGGCCTTCGTTGTGAATCTCCACCCAATGCCTTCCGGTTGCAATGGCACAGTAAATTCCTGCCTCCCGCGCTTTCTTTATAGCAAGTTTGGTAGCTTCCGGAATCACTCCCTGTTTCAAAGGGACGGAGGGTACCGTCAATATCAAAAAAGATAATTTTAATCATGCTATATCTTAGCCCTCACCTCGAATTTCATCGCGATAAGTTGCAGCTGTATTTCCTTCGCTTGTATTTTGCACAGAAGAAGGAAGCTCTTCCTTCCCATCAAAGGGACTGCTGCTTTCTCTTAAAGCACTAACTAAACCGCTCATGTTCTGTAAGTCGGAGGGAATAATAATTTTTGTGGAGCGACCGTTGGAAACCTTGGTAAAAGCTTCTAAAGCACGAATTCGAAGCACTGCCTCATCTGCACGCGCTTCACGGAGTAAACGAATCCCTTCCGCTTCCGCTCTTTGTACATCCAAAATAGCCTGTGCTTTACCTTCTGCCTCTCGGATTTCCTTTTCCTTCTGTGCCTCGGCAGCAAGAATGGTTTTCTGCTTATCGGCTTCCGCATTTAAGATAGCGGCCTGCTTATTACCTTCTGCAGTAAGGACCGCAGACTGCTTCTTTGCCTCTGCCAGAGTAATGGACTCTCTTTTTTCACGCTCCGCCTTCATCTGCTTCTCCATGGCTTCACGGATGGCATCGGGAGGAAGGATGTTCTTTAACTCTACGCGGTTTACCTTAATTCCCCAGGGATCTGTTGCCACATCCAGTAAGGAACGCATCTGGGTATTGATTTCATCACGGAGGTCAGAGTGGTATCCAAGTCCATAGAACCGATAATATTACGAAGCGTAGTAGCGGTTAAGTTTTCAATTGCAGCGATGGGATTCTCCACACCGTAGGCATAGAGCTTCGGATCGGTAATTACAAAGAAGACAACGGAGTCAATCCGCATCGTGACATTATCCTTTGTGATAACAGGCTGGGGCGGGAAATCAGCTACTTGCTCCTTTAAGTTAATGCGCTTTGCGATTCTGTCCATAAAGGGAATCAGGATATGAACACCCGGTCTCCATACGGAATGGAAGCTTCCAAGACGTTCTACAACCATGGCACATGCCTCGGGCACGATACGGATAGTAGAGAGAAAAACAATCAGTAATACGACTAAAAAAACAATAATTGGCATAATTCTTATCCTTTCTGTTATTTCCGTATTCCTCCGTAAACTTGTCGAAGTGAAGAATACCGCTGTTTTTAAACTTTTTTACTTTTTCCTTTGGTTATTGTTTGGCCTTTGGTTTATAAAAGCACTGTGAAAAGCATCCGCGGCTATACCGTTCATACCGGACACTTTCGCTTTTTGCGACAAGGCTCCGGACGTCTGATGCAATACAGGGGACGGGCTTTTTGCCATAGGATTTACCCGGGCAGAAATGACAGGAGATTTTTTCTCCGCAGTTCTGTTCAGATAAGTTGTTTTACGTCCATTTCCATGATATTCACAAAAGTCATCCGGCAGGGAATGGGAACGATTGATATAGACATGATCATCCAAGACCCAAGGCTCTTTCACGAATTTTCTGCACAGCGGGCAGAATCGATTTGTCAATGTAGAATCACATATAGGACAAATGAGCATGGAACCTCCTCTCTATAATGAATGATAAAAAAACTTCTTTTCTATGATAACATGATTCTTCCAATAATAAAAATAAATAGAATCATGGGACTTTTTAAACAGAAAGATAGGGGGAATTTCAAAACTTCGGAAGGGAAAAACCTTCCTAAAAATATTATGAAAATGTAGTGCTAAACCTTAAGGGGAGTAGCCTTTCCTTTTCTTGAAAGACGTCCTGCAATCTGCTACTATGAAACAGGAAATAGGGAAAGATTCCTGTAGTAGGATCAGGAAAGGAAGACAGTGGAAAAACGAGTATGGTATCGAAGTGCCAGTAACGGCCTTGGCAAAATATATGAAACCCTCTGGCAGAATGAAAAGATGCAAGACAAAAAAGGCATAGTTTGTGTTATACATGGAATGCAGGGACATTCAGAATTGTATAATTACCTTTTTAAGGCTTTGGCGGAGGAGGGGTATGTAGTCTGTGCACAGGATATTCAGGGGCACGGGAGAAGCGCAAGTATTCCCGGATATTTTGGAGATAACGATGGATTTCCTGCCATTCTTCATGATTTACACAGGATGCTGATTCAGGTAAAAAGATGGTTTCCCAACTTGCCGCTTTTTTTCTTCGGGCACTCGATGGGCTCTTTTATAGCAAGAGATTATGCTGCAGAGTATACGGGAGAAGTCAATGGTTTAATTCTTTCCGGTACAGCCGGGCCAAGTCCTCTTCTACATGGGTCAAAAGGCTATTTGGAGTTACAGAAAGCAATGCGGGGTGGAAAGGCGGACGGTAGTCCGGAAGGACGCCTGATGGCCAAGTACTTTTGTCGGGGGCTTCACAATCCGGAAAGCTTAGGGGATTGGATCTGCACAAAAGCGGAAGTAATACGCCGGAAAAATAGATGATCCGCTTACGGTAGGATTTTCCCTTGGGGCATACAGAGATTTGATAGAAGAATTAATTAAGGTGAACCGTATTTCGGAAATTTTAAAGCTGAAGGATATCCCTATTTTCTTTGTCTCAGGAGGAGCAGATCCTGTGGGAGAGTATGGGAAGGGCCCCTGCTTATCTTTACGGCATTTTAAAAAGAGGCCGGAAATAAAAAACTTGCAGCTTCGTATTTATCCGGGACTACGTCACGAAGTCTTAAATGAAGACGTAAGAGAAGAAATTATAGAGAGAATCATTCGTTTCTTAGAAGAAAAATAATGAAAAAGAAAGTAGGATAAATGGAGAAGAAAAATACTCTATATAAATAAAAAGATGCTGATAAACTAAGGGGGCTTAGAAATCTGGCTCTTATTCGTAAAATAAAGATTTTGACGGCGGCCGAGGAGGAGTTAAGTACACTTCCGGAGGAAGCTGAGCTTTAAAATTTATCGGCTTCAGCAGCCAGGAGGTGGGGAGTTTCCTGCAGGATTTGAGAAAGCTGGGAATCAGAGTAGACTTAAAGTGCATGGAAACGGAAAAACAACAGGAACTGGAGCCTTGCAGAGCTTTTTATAAGGAGTTACAGGAAGAGCATGAATATATGACAAAAAGGACAACAGAGACGAGCGGAAGAATCATAATACCATGTTTTACTTTTTGTCTGAATTTTTTTGAGAAGGATTTATAAAAAGCGACAATAGAGAGGAAAAGGAAAATGATAGAAGTACAGAATAAGAAGCGGAGCAGCAGAAAAAGACCGCAGAGCTTTTGTACGAGAGCTTTTCGAATGGATTAAAATTATCCTTGTGGCGGGGATTGCCGCATTTTTATTGAATAACTTCGTCATCGCCAATTCCACTATTCCTACAGGATCCATGGAAAATACCATTATGGCAGGGAGCCGGGTCTTTGGCTCTCGTTTGCGTATCGCTTCGGAGAAGTAAAGCGAAACGATATCGCTATTTTCCTTTATGGCTATAAATGTAGAAATGACGGACAAACCTATAGAGAGACGGATCGCGGAACCTGCCCTCTTTGCGGTAGGGAAGATAAGCGGAATCAGCCGATTTATTATGTAAAACGAGTTATCGGTATGCCGGGGGATCATATTGAAATTAAGAAAACCGGTGAAGTGGATGCAAGCTATATTACAAAATTAAATGTACGGTCTGCTTCCGGAAAGATTCCTGTAGGAACGGTCTATGTAAATGGGGAAGAGATAAAGGAAAATTATCTTCCGGAGCCTATGATTGTAGACGGTAATCAATTCCCGGAGATTGATGTGACTGTGCCGGATAACTGTTATTTTATGATGGGAGATAACCGAAATAACTCCGCGGATGCGCGCTTCTGGGGAGAAAATCAATTTGTAAAAAGAGAGAAGATGCTGGCAAAGGTCTATATCTGCTATTGGCCATTGAATCGTTTTGGAATGGTAAAGTAGAAAATGTTTTGAAATAGCACTTTTCTTGCTCTTTTAAGAAAAGCTTGGAAGTTTTCACATTTAGAACACAAGAAGAAGCTAGGATAAAACAAGTTTTTTTGTTCCTATAGCAGTGTTACAATGGTAAAATGCTTTTTGAATAAATCCAACTTGCTGGGAAGTAATTCATTTTAAAGGAGGGAATGTTTTATGGGAAAGACAGAAGGACAAAAAATTGGAAGAAAAAGTTGTTTTTTTCAAGCCAAAGCATATTGCAAAGGACAACCCGAAAGATATAGAGAAGGCTATGGAATTTGCAGAGGGCTATAAAACCTTTTTGGATCATTCCAAAATAGAGAGAGAATGTGTCAGCTACAGTGTAGCTTTAGCGGAGAAGGCAGGGTATAAGCCCTTTAGCCGTGGCATAAAGGCAAAGACGGGAGATAAGTTCTATTACGTAAACAGAGGAAAGAATCTTTATCTTGTGACCATCGGAAAGAAGCCCCTGAATGAAGGAATTCATTTCAATATTGCGCATATCGATTCTCCGAGAATCGACTTAAAAGCCGAATCCGCTCTATGAGACAGAGGAGCTGGCATACTTTAAGACCCACTATTATGGAGGAATCAAGAAGTACCAGTGGACTACCATTCCCCTTGCCCTTCACGGCAGAATCATGCTTGCTGACGGAAAGGCAATCGATGTGGATTTCGGAGAGAAGCCCGGCGATCCTGTACTGGTTATTACCGACCTTTTGCCGCACTTAGGAAGAGCACAGGGTGAGAGAAAACTGAACGAGGGTATTAAGGGAGAAGAGCTGAATATCCTTTTGGGATCCCTTCCGGTAGACGATAAGGAAGTGAAGGAAGCTTTTAAGCTGAGGGTTTTATCCATTTTGCACGATAAGTACGGCATTACTGAGAAAGACTTTATGCGTTCCGAGTTAACCTTGTGCCTGCACAGAAGGCGGTTGACGTAGGTTTGGACAGCTCTATGGTCGGTGCATACGGACAGGATGATAAGGTTTGTGCTTATACAGCACTTATGGCAGAATTTGATTGCAAAAAGCCGGAGTATACTTCTTTAACTGCACTGGTAGATAAGGAAGAAATCGGATCCACCGGTAATACGGGAATGGAGTCTGACGCTTTACTGCATTTTGTAGAAGATCTTGCAGAGTGCGAGGGAGAAAGAGTAAGAGATATTCTTCGGAATTCTATTTGTCTTTCCTCCGATGTAAATGCAGCCTATGATCCGACATTCCCGGATGTGTATGAGAAGCAGAATTCTCCTTTTTCAACCATGGACCGGTGCTACCAAATATACCGGTGTAAGAGGAAAAGGCGGTTCCAACGATGCATCTGCGGAAACCATGCAGAAGGTTATCGGCTACATGGAGGATGCCGGTGTAGCTTGGCAGGTCGGTGAACTTGGTAAGGTGGACGAAGGCGGCGGAGGAACGATTGCTATGTTTATGGGCAATATGGATGTGGATACTGTAGACTTAGGTGTGGCGGTACTCTCCATGCATGCGCCTTTTTGAACTTACAGCAAAGCTGGACGTTTACTATACCTATAAAGCATTTTTGGCATTCAACAGATAAAGCGCGGTTTTGGACCGGGAGAAAATCAGAGCAGGAGAAGAGACGAGAGGAAAAATATAGGATTTTCCTCTCCTTTTTCAAAAATAGAGTAAGGAGTATTATGAGAAAAAAAGAAGATTTTTGCCGTAGCAGCGATTATGGCTATGGCGGTATTTGCAGCAGCTTGTGGAAAGAAGGCGGAGGACAGCACTAAGGCTAGCACTGCGTCCGAATCTGAAATTTCAGAAACGGATAAGGCGAGTCCGTCCACTTTAACAGAGGACAGTCCGGAGATTAAGGAACTGGAGAGTATGACTGTCCCGGAAGAGCCGAAGGTTTCCGAGATGGGAAAGATTACTCTTCCGGATCTTAGCACCATTTCCGTTACGGTGGCACCCATGGAGAACGTTACTCAGGAAGAAGTGGACAATGCCATCAATCAGACTTTGGAAGAGAATCTGACCACCGTTGACGAAGCAGCCAAGGAAGGTGATACGGTTAATATTGACTACAGCGGTTCTATTGACGGTGTAAAGTTTGACGGCGGAACAGCAGAAAGGCAGGACTTGAAGCTTGGTTCCGGGCGTTTTATTCCGGGCTTTGAAGATCAGCTCATCGGTAAAAAAGCAGGAGAAAAGGTAACTGTTAAGGTTACATTTCCGAAAGAGTACGGAAATACCGATTTGGCAGGAAAGGATGCGGAATTCGAAGTTACGGTCAATGCAGTAAAGCGTCAGGCGGAGCTCACGGATGAATGGGTAAAGAATTATGCAGGTACTACCGCAGAGACTGTAGAGAGCTATAGAGATCAAATCAGAGAACAGCTGCAGAACAGAAAAGAATTTGCTTATCACTCTGAGATTCAGGATCAGGCAATTCAGCAGATTTCCGACAAGACAGAAGTAGAGCTTTCCAAGAAATTCCTGGAGTATGCAAAGGCATATATCCTCAATGCACAGTTAAACCAGTACAAGCAATACGGCATGAGTGCAGCCGACGTCATCAATATGTCCGGCAAGACTGTAGAGCAGTTTAAAGAAGATGCCTATGCAAATGCGGAAGCCTATGCAAAGCAGCTCTTCATTATGAGAAAGCTTGCAGATGAGCAAAATATTCGTGCGACTGATGCACTTTTTGGACAGCCTTGCTGAGGCAGAGTCCTCTCACAGGGGAAGAGACCAATCGTATCAAGTTAATAGAGCAGTATGGAAAGGAGCTTGTAGAAGAGGCAGCCATCCGAAATGCGGTAATGGAATATGTCGAGTCCAAAATTAAGGTGACAGAACAGGAAGTGCCTTATGAGACGCAGATGGATATCGGAAAAGATGCCGGAAACAGCACGAAGGAAACATCGGCAAGTACTACAGAAGCTGCAAGTACGGAAGAAAGCAAAAAAGAATTAAGTAAGAAAGAAAAAAAGCACAAAAACACAAAAAGCATACATAAGCTTATAGGACAAAAAGTGTTGATAAAAACCGCTCTACAGCTAGATAAATAAAGGCTGTAGGGCGGTTTAATCTTTTTCAAAACAACTTTGAGAGTAGACAAACCCTGCTGATGATAATGCTGCAAGTCCTTGTGGGGTAATGGAGAAAAGAGTTTAGTCTAAGCTTGCAACAATCTCTACGTTATCCGGTATCATCTCTGCATTCACTACGGGATTTCCGGAGAGCTTTACTTTCTTTAAGTTCGGGAAATTTCGAGGGCGGAGACATCAGAGATGTAATTTTTCCGAAATATCCAACTCCTCAAGAGTTGTAAGCCCTCTATACAATCCAAGTTCTCCAGCGTATTTCCGGAAAATGTACAGCCTTTTCAGAGCCTTAAAATGGGAGAGATAGGCCTTCGCGTTGGGATAGAAGTTCCTTGTTTCATCATCCAAATTTTGGATTTTTGAAAGGGAAAGATTTAAGACCTCTACTGTATAATCATCCTCCAGCTTGCTTAGAGAAAGGGAAGAAGAGGCTTATCCGCCGTGATGCTGTCATCTTCGAGCAGAAAATACATTTCCTTTACACCGAGATTGGAAAGAGAACTGCTGTAGTCTTGGTAACTGTCCATGGAGTTCCGTGGAAAGTAAGCTTTTTGCAGGGAGGGAAGTTCCTGTAAAGCCGGACCTAAAGAAGGCTGTACTCTCCTATAATGCCGTTTCCGACAATCACTAAATCACTTAAGGCATCCATGCCGCGGAGGAAGTCTCCCCATATTCCTGTGAATTATTATGAATAGTTAAACTCTTAAGAGATGGCATACCAGCGATTTTATCCAAGTCATTATAATAAACCTCCGCATTTTTCCAAAGCGGATAAGCCGTGTAAATCCGGAATCTCATAATTATGGTAAGCAAAGACCAAAGTCTGTAAAGAAGTAAGGCTCGACAGAGCATCGGCATTTTTCAGATTACTACAGTCCAGGTAAAGGCTGTTTAAAGAACTTATATTGCTAAGCCCGTCCAATGAAAGAATCGGAAGACTTACGAGATGGAGCGACTTCAGCTTCGGCATATTTTGCGCGAACTGTAAAATCTTTAAAAATTCGGAATGTTGAAATTCCCAAATTCTCAATCTGCGGCATACCGATAGAACACTAAGATTTCTACAGACTGCGAATAGGGTCCGTTTATAAATAAGCTTTTTACAACTGCTTAAAGAGGAGAGTGGAGAGAGGTCCAGAGGCTCATTTCTACCACTTTCTACTCTTAAAGCTAAGTATTCCAGATTCGGAAAAATAGCTAAGAACACTGATTCCCCGGGCTCAAAAATTCGAATCAACTGATACGGAAAGCTCTTTGTAAAGAGGAGAAGGATTTGTAAAGATCTGTAATATCCTTCGCCTTGGAGTCATCATAACTGTAGACTGACCTGTCACAAAAATTGACGCCGGAAAGACCGAGGATTTTTCTCGGGATTTAGAACTGTTCTTTCCATTTCTCCAAAAAGTACTATATTCTGTAGAAAAATTGCAGATTGGGGAGACAACGCAAATCATTGGCATTGCCATCATCATAGGAATAACGAAAACCGGAGCCGATGGAAAGAGAAACCAAACCGGTGAAAGGCTGTAGATCCTCTTCATCCAGATAATCCGCTCCGGGAAGATAGGCAGTATGCTCCTCGACCGGCTTTCCGGAATCGTCCACGGAAGTGGAATAAGAGAAAAACCATTTATCCACTCCGTCAGAAGGATCCTTCTTCTTCCGGATAGCAAGGTACTGTAAAGAAGCATAGTCCTTCGCCGTAATTTTTGAAAACGGCTTGGAAAAGGCTTTTTCGGAAAAGCTTTTCATCACATCCGCTTTCGGAGACGTTCGGTAGCTTTCCTTATTGCTGACAATTCCGGGAGAACGAAAACGAAGAAGGGGAAGGGTAATGACAAACAGAAAAGCAGTGGAAAGAATGCCGAGAGCGGCGACAATCGCAATTACATTGAGCTCCTTCTGAGTTATTACGTACGGTGGCACCTGGCTTATTGTAATTCACTTCCTTTATATTAAAAATTTGAGTAATGTTCGGCTTATACGGTTCGATGTATACCTTGGTATTACAAAAACTTACAGGTGACAAAGCCTTCTTTTAATCCATCAGGTATATCAAGCTGGCCATGGCAATTGGGGGCATTCCATTTTAGTAACAGTCATAGTTGATCCTCTTTACCTTTTTGTATTAATTTTATTAAAAACAACCATCTAAGCTTTACAATATTAATAAGGATATATTCAAGGGTAAGGGATAAGATGGATGGAACTTTTATAAGAGTCCGATTGATTGTGGAATTTACCAAGATAGGGTAAAATGCTTCTGTTTAGAATGAGTATCGAGTTATCATGCAAAAAAAGCTTATGATATCTCTAACGTATAAACTTTGTCAATTCCCCGAAGTCAGTCAATAGTTCATTTCAATTGAAAGGAGAAAATATGAATATACTTATCGGCTATGACCGTTGTTCAACTTGTAAGAAGGCGGAGGATTTTTTAAAGGCAGAGGGAGTTTCTTTTCAGAAGCGCCCGATAAAAAGAAGAGAAATTAAGCGCAAAGGAAATTCACGAAATTCGGGAGCGCTCCGGACTTCCTCTAAAGCGTTTTTTCAATACCAGCGGATTGGTATATAAAGCTATGGAGCTAAAGGATAAACTCCCTGTCTATGACAGAAGGGGAGCAGGGAGGCACTTCTTGCGACAGACGGTATGCTTGTGAAAAGACCGATCTTTTGTATGGAGAGAAAGTTCTTGTGGGTTTTAAAAGAGAAGGAGTGGAGAGAAGCAATGAAGTAAACTCTGCTTTAATAGAGATTTTTGGATGATTCGGCAAATATTGAGAGGAAAAAGGGCTTTGCGGCTTTTGTGAGGTTTTTAAGGCCGGCCTTTTAAAAGTTAAAGATGAAAAGGAATACCTACCTGGATGAAAATGGAAATTGCCATTGGGGAATCACGCATTATTCTCCCAATCCTATTTCGGCTTTTGTTTGTTTTGCTGCTTTGCGGGGCTTTTTCTTCTTCTACGCACACGTGGGATGGGACAGCAGCATTTGGTTCATCTTTTGCACTACTTCCTTTGCAGTTTTGTTGCTCTTCGGGAGCTTTATAAGTTTTTCTTCCAATCCTATATTGTGGAAGCCGTATTTTTATGAAGAGGAAATAGTGCTGCACTATCGAAAAGGAGAAAGCCGGAGTATTCCTTATTCAGGAATCGGCTTCGTGGATTTTCAGCTACACGACGGAACCGGGAGTAGAATCTCATTTTTATCCTCATTTTACTTTCTATAAGAAAAACAGCACATCCAAGATTCTGGACTCGATTTATAGAGGGATTATCTACTGTTTATAGGAGAACTGTCTTCTTTTCGAGGATTATCTTAGAATCAAACAGTGCTTAGCGGAAAAGGAAAAGCATTTCTTTGAGCCAAGGGAGACCGAGGAGTGCTTTAAAAGGAGTAGACTGACCAGAAGAGCGCGGAGGGATGCGGGAGTATAAAATTATTTTGTTTTGACATATATGCTCTTAATAGGTATTGCCAAAATGATTTGAGATAGAGAACAAACATCAAAGTAAAAACGAGTTCATTTCATTGTGCTTATACTGAATTTTTACCTAATACAGAGATTGAATTACTCAAAATACACAATAAAAAGTTGTATTCTGATTTTACCTCTTGTAAATCATTCACAATGTGCTATATAATAAACTTTATTAAAAATAAATTAAAAAGGAGAGCATATATGGATGAGCAGAAAAAGCAAGATAAGTTTCCTAGAATTTTAAAAAGTTGTTTTAATATTTTTTTCTTGCATTTATACTTTTTATTAGCGATAATTCCAAAATCTTCAGAGAATTGGAAAGAGTCATATGAGGCTGAAAAGTCTAGTTATGAGTCTTATCGTTATGAAATGGAAGAGTATAAATTGAAAAATGGAACAGTATAAAGAATCAATGTCTCCTTATGAAGAGTTGGCACAAGTTGAAGCTGAGGTTAAACTAAAAAGAGGCTAATGCATTAGCAGAGTCATTGGCGGAATCTGAGGCAGCCAGTATCGCTGAATCTGAAGCCAAAGCTAAAGCAGAAAGTATCGCTGAGTCGGAGGCACAAGCTGAAGCAGATAGAATTGCGCAATCGCAAGCAGAAGAACAAGAACGAATTGAGTTATGAAACAGGGATTTCTTATGACCAACTTGCTAGAACACCAGATGATTTCATTAATCAAAAAGTAAAATTTACCGGAAAAGTTTTACAGGTAGTTGAGTCATCATCAGGAGTTAATGGCATGAGATTTTGCAGTTAATAAAGATTATAATCATGTATTATACATAGAATATAATCAAGCTCTGAGTTCTAGCCGGATACTTGAGGATGATGTAATAACAATTTATGGTGTTGCCCAAGGGTTATTTTCTTATACAGCAACAATGGGACAGACAATCACGCTTCCCAGAGTTCATGTGGATAAGATTGAAACAAATTTTTAAATGATTAACAGTGTATTTTTAGGATTTTTAAAGGTAAATAGAAAATCATATTTTGATGATAAAGATATATTTGACTAAAAAAGCTAGAGAAAGAACTAATTGTAAGTTCTTTCTCTAGCTTTTTGGCAAGAAGTTTATCAAAGTCATTGAACTAAACCTTCGTCCTAAAGGAATTTTACAATGCCGCGTACTGCACCATAGCCTACTCCGGCTACCGGCCAGACAATCCAGCTGATGTCCCAGCGCCGGTAATAAAGCTGTAGCCCAGATAGATGGCGGTTACCAAAACACCAGTAAATTTGTCCGACGGTTTCATTTTTATGCTCGTCCATCTTTTCTCCTTCTATAATCCCCTTGCTCTAAAAAGCATGTTCATGGAATCCCAAATCATATTCGTCTTAACAATCAGAAACACACCAACAGCCACAAAAAGCAGAAGGAAAGGCACGGCAAGAGCGGTATGGAGATCATCTTCTCCGTAGAGAATCATACTGATGAAGATGGGACTTACCGCAATGATGCAAAGAAAAATGCCTAAAAATCATCTGAGAAGTATAAGTTCCCTGGTAACGGGATTTTTTCTCCTGTACCATACCGTTTACCCCGTAAGCGGTATTCAGAAGCTCTTTTTCCATATAGTGGAAACGTCCCCCTTCTATAGAACTTTTGATAAATAAGGCCACTGCAATGCCAACCAAAAGGAAGAGGAAGAGCACCCCGATACCGACTGCTTTTCCCTCTGAGAGCGGAAGAAGAGAACTTTCCTGAAGGGTAGCTAAAGCAATCAATAGGCTAGGGGAAAGGATACAAAGCAATACCCCTAAGGCAATTTGAGAAGCGGCCTGATTCTTGTGCGCGAGAAAGGCATGGGCTTCCTCCATGGAAACGGGAACTTCTTTCAAGGAAGAATCCATATCGATCTTTATACTGCCGTCCGAGGTGTCCAGCTCCATCTCATCCTTTAAAAGATAATCCGTGCTTACGGAAAAAGACCTCGGACAACTTCAAAATCTTATTCATATCCGGAATGGACTGGGCGCCTTCCCATTTGAAATAGACTGCCTGCTGACATCCAGCTTCTCTGCGAGATCTTCTTGGGACCAGCCGTTTTTCTTTCTTAATTCAATAATCTTGTCTGCAAGTATCATACTCTACTCCTTTTATGATGCTGTATTCGAGCCGATGCACTTTCTTCTTCATAGCTTTATGGAGCCTGCCTTTTTGTGTCGAGCGTATTCTATAAGATAGGAAAGAATGTTTCGCTTTGAAAATGCTTTTTGCTCACTCCGTCTTTACGCCTCTCATACTATCGGAAAAATCCGGTTGCAGGGAAGAAATCGGGCTTGTCAATTTGACAACTGAGAGTTGCAAAGCCTTTGATTTTTAGAGCGAAAACGAGATTCAGTATGCGCTTGACGGGGGATTATTATATCCCGAACCTGATTTTTAGTGGAAGAAGGAAAGAAGGATCGGGTGTGCCTATTGAACTCCTGCTTGCATGAGATTGTAATTCACTTGATTTACTAAGAAAAGTATAGTACGATTGCATTACAAAACAAATGCAGATTTCAATGGAGGTGTAATCATGGCAAATGGATTACTTCAGCTTCGTATAGACGACAACCTTCGGAAGGAAGCTTCCGATGTATATTCTCAGCTCGGCCTTGACTTGCCTACGGCAATCCGCATGTTCCTGACTCGCTCTGTGCAGGTGCGCGGCATTCCATTCAGCATGATTTTTGCCGGAAGAGAACTATATAGGCGACGGCAGCTGTCGCTGCCATGAAGCGCATGAGTAGTGATGCGGAGAATGCCGGTGTAGCCGACATGACACTGGATGAAATCAATGCGGAGATTGAAGCCGTAAGGATTGGGAAATAACGTATGAAGCTATATGCAGTGATAGACACCAATGTCTTGGTTTCTGCTCTTCTTCGCTGGGACTCCGTACCCGGAGCGGTTCTGGAACAGGCTCTTGTGGGAAGCATTGTTCCTCTCCTCAATGATGAAATCATGGCTGAATACGAAGAGAGTGCTGGCGGAAGAAATTCCCTTTAAGGAAGAGGATATCCAAACCGTGACGGATGGGATCCGGATGCGTGGTATGTTCCTTGACCCGGAGAACCTGGAGGAAAACCTGCTCGACCCGAAGGACGTAATCTTTTATGCGGTCACTATGGAAGCCAGAAAAGACAGTGACGCTTATCTGGTAACCGGAAACATCAAACATTTCCCCCTGAAGCCCTATGTGGTGACGCCGAGGGAACTGCTAACGATTCTAGAGAATGGCGGAAAGTCACTCCCGGAGAAAGCGAATAGTGATGAATGATGCGCTCATCGAAGGTTTTTCTATCTCTTGGAGTGCAAAAAAATCCAATTCTCCATTATCAATTTTCTGATAAAGTGATTCTTGAGTGGGGGGCAAGAAAGCCTTTTCATTTTTGTCTTGCTGTTCTTCTGCTATCGCATTATTCTACTTGCTTTTCCAAAAAGGAGAGAGCCTCACTGTAGCTCATGGCGGAACTTTCTTCGTTCTCTTCTCCTCCAAAGTTACTAATCAAACTTTTCGGATTTTTCTCCTCAATTCTTTTTTTAAAAGCGTAGTAGTCCGTCTTTTCTACAGGCTTATCATAGAGGATGAATTCTTCATCGGAACGTTGCGGAGAAGTGGCATCATTTTCAAAACTCTTTTCCGGATCATAGCTATAGCTTGCCTGCTTGTCCCACTCCAAAGGGAAGCTGCTTGACGCGGAAAGAAGGTAAAGCACTTCCGTGTCCCTCGCATCGAATTCGCTTTGCTCGATATATAGACGCTTATTTTTCTGTCAGGAAAATATCGTAAACAGCGCCGCCACCCACCTGATAATCCAGATTTTCCTTCTTCGCAATTTCCACAGGATTTCCGTCTTGGAAGCTGTAAATGTGGAGATTTGCATGGATGGCATTTCCCTCCTCATCGTATTGGCTTCCGTCTATAAAGAGAAGCTCCGGCGTACTATCTCCGTAAACATCGGCAATGGCAATTCCCTTTGTTTCCATCTTTAAATGTCTTCCCACGGGATTTTTCTTCGTAAATTTGCCAGGTATAGGCTTCAATGTCTTTTTGCTTTTCTTTTAAGAGCGTTAAATAGGAAGCGTAAACTGCTTTTGAGATTGTTTTCGGAAGATGAGTTATCAGAACTTGTTTCTGCTTCTTTTTGATCTTTTTCTCTATCGGATTTTTATCGCCTCACTCTGTGTTTCAGAGGAGGATTGGCTATTTTTTTCTCCACAGAGGCAATCTTTCCTCTCCACTGCATAACAAGATAAACAGCTGCTAAAAAAGTGAGACTGATGACGGTGGGCTTATGGATTTTCATGATTTTTCCTTTCCTTATTTTCTTTAATACAGTATCACAAAGCAGAGAAAAAGATATAGAAAGTGCTATTTTCATATTCTTACGATTTTATTTTATCCTTATTATCACAATATTGAATTATAATTCTTAATGAGTATCGCTCGCGGAGAGGGCGGTATCTTGTTTTACTCATAATACGATTGTGAGAAAAGAACTATCTTATTATTCATTAAAGCATATATAATAGAGTAAGGATAAGGGATAAGCCCCTTATCTTAAGAAACAGGGAATTACGATATTATTTGCTGAGGGAAATATGACAACAACAAAACTTTGGAATCGAAATTTCAGCTTGGTGATTCTTGCGTCTACGATGGGAACGATTGGGGGAATTGCAGGAGGTTTTGCGCTTGCATTCCTGGTTTTCGATGAAACTGGGAGCACTTTGGCATCCGCTCTGATTGTGGCAATACAGCTTCTTCCTTTCCTGTTTATCCCTATCGTCATTGCGCCTATTATGGATCGACTTCCGAGAAAGACTTTTCTGGTCATGGGGGATGTCGCCAATTCCTTTTTGATTTTTGGCATGGGACTATGGCTCTTGTTTTTTGACTTTTCCTATATCGGGTATCTCGCGCTGTCTTTGCTCTTAGCCTGTCTCAGATCGGTGGACGAGTTGGCGTTCACCAGTATTTATCCGGAATTAATCCCGAAAGGCGCGGAGCAACAGGGCTACGCGGTATCTTCCATGCTTTATCCGGTTTTAACGGTGATTATGACCCCATTTGCCGCAGTGCTTTTGGACACGTTCGGTGTGGCATGGATTCTGATTGCGCAAGGGCGGACTATCGCTTCTTGCCGCTATCACGGAGAGCTTTATTCGTTTGGATGAAACGGAACGTCATGATTCTGCGCCCTATTCTCTTCAGGCATGGATCTCGGACATACGGGAGGCGGTACAGTATTTAAAGAAAGAACGCGGCCTTTTGGGGCTTTATGAATATATGGCGGTGAGCAATGGTGTTGACTGTGCCTATTCTCCCCTTCTCATCGCTTTTTTCCGTACTTTTCCGGGCTTCACGGCGGCAATGTATGCCGCATTTTCCGTGGTGGAGTTTATAGGAAGGTCCATCGGCAGTGCATTACAATATCGAATTAAAATTCCGGATAAGAAGAAATTCGGTTTCGTGTTTTTGTCTATCAAAGCTATTCTGCGATGGATATGTGTTTGCTCTGGCTTCCTTATCCTTTGATGCTTTTAAACAGAGGAATTTGCGGCTTTCTTGGGAGTAACAGCGCCATCATAAGAGACGCAGCCGTGCAGACTTATATTCCGGAGAGACTCCGGTCTCGAGTCAATGCTTTCCAGGGGGTTCTGGTTACAGCCGGCTGCAGTGCCTTTTCTTTAGTGATGGGCTTTCTTGGAGAGATACTGGATTATCGATGGTGCGTTACGATTGGAGGAACAATTACCCTGCTATCCGGTTTTTGTTCTGATTTTGGGAAAGGCAGAAAAGCGCTTCGCAGAATCTATGAACCGGGGGAAGAAAAGGAGCTTATCTTAGCAATGAAAATGCCTTTTGAACTGCCTAGCGGGAATATCCTGATAGATTTTACCATTTTTGGAGCTTCATCATCATATCCCTTCGAGAAAGATTTTTTTGATTTATGCAGATTTAAAAATAAATAGCTGTTTTTATAGAAAGAATCAATTTCTATCCCGGCCATCATAGGCGTATACTTTCCCCGTTACAGTTTAAAAGAGTGGCTTAAGGAGGAAAAAATGAAAAAAAGCGTAAAGGTCATGTTGCTCTTGGGAACAGTAGGAATGCTGATGGCTGCCTGCGGAAATAAGTCGGCAAGCAATGTAGAAACAAGTGCGAAGGGGCACAGAGAAGAACACAGAGTCTGTTGCCGCAACGGGAGAAGAGCACGGAGAAGGAGACAGAAAAGGCAGAAGCTTCCGAAAAGAAGGTGGTAGAGGGAACGGTAACTAATACCGTTGACTTATCCAAGTACGAAAAGGGAAAGAAGGTTCGCCTTTGGATTCCGGTTCCGCAAAGCAGTGAATATCAGACCATTGAGGACGTAAAGTATGATGCCGGAAATGCCAAGGCGGAAATGAACACGGACGACTGGGGCAATAAGATGCTCTATGTGGAATGGGATGAAAATGCCGAGCCTGCCGATAGAGTGGTTAAGTTGGATTTACAGGTAAAGAGAGAAGAAATCATTAGTCCTGAATTAAAGGAGGATGAAAAGGCGGAGATTCCTGCGGATGTAAAGAAGTATTTAGAGCCTTCCAAGAACCTTCCCTTAAATGATCAGGTGAAGAATAAGGCCGCAGAAGTTACCGAAGGAAAGACCACAGATTTAGAGAAGGCCAGAGCTATCTATGACTGGGTTATTGCCAATATGAACCGTGACGAAAGTGTAAAAGGTTGTGGTGAAGGAGATGTTTGTGCTCTTTTAGATACCACCATGACCGGAAAATGTACCGACATTAACTCTATGTTCGTAGCCCTTTGTCGTGCATCCGGAATTCCTGCCAGAGAGCATTTCGGAATCCGTATCAATGCAGAGGATATTACCAAGAATCAGCACTGCTGGGCAGAGTTTTATTTAAAGGGAACCGGTTGGGTTTCCGCAGATCCCGCCGATGTGTTGAAGGCTGTTTTAAAGAATAATTGGACAAAGGATCAGACAGAAACCAAGGAGAAGCAGGAATACTACTTTGGCAACTGCGATGCAGAGCGTATGATTTTGTCCGATGGAAGAGATCTTACCTTGAATCCTGCACAGGGTGGAGAGGCTTTAAATGATTTCGGCTATCCTTACGCGGAGGTTGACGGAGTAAAGCTTGATAACTACACACCGGACCAGTTCGTTTACACCTCACAGCTTTACGAAGAAGGCTTAACCGGAAAGGACGAATACTTTGCAGTAATTATTTTTGCATTACCATTTATTTATGAGAAAAAGCACTTTGCGTGATGCAGAGTGCTTTTTCGTGTCTCTTTGTATCTCCTGTAGTATAAGGGTGAAAGTCCTTAATCTGCCATGATAGTGGCAAGGGTATAGATGAAGATAACTGCGTATAATCATAAAATTATAAGATATTATACTTGCGGATAATCAGATGCTTATGGCAAAGTTCTGCACGGCCGCCATAAGCTATGCATTTTTCATATAGAGCTAAATGGAATGAAAATGTCTAAATGGACTTTGATTTTTTATTCAAAGGGAAGTAATCTAAATATAGATTAGTTAGCGCTAACCTAAATTTATAAGCGGAGGTTCCGGGATGAATTCAATCAGAACTTTGGGCGATAATGTAAAGGTTCTGGCACGGGACGAGAGCCATGCCATTCTTGAAGTTAAAGATGAGAGCGGGGAGGGTATCATGACGATATATACACCATTTGTGGGAGTATATATCAATATTTGTGATATGCATATGCAACGTTGCAGATCCGGCTTTTTTTTGGAGGAAAATGCAAATGTCATCTGTTTTGACTACTGCAAGGAGGGGCGGATTGAAATGGAGACTTTGGAGGGAAGGTACAGTGTACTCCAGGAAAAACAGCTTAGGATTGATGACCGGAGACATCATAGCGGGCATGTATTTATGCCACTTAACCATTTCCATGGGATAAGTATTTACTTGAATGTTGACCTTGCACCACAGGGTATTACTTCGTTTATGCCGCAATTTTCTGTCGATATTCAGAAGCTTAAAATGAAGTTCTGTAAAGAAAGTGTTCCCGGTATTCTAGAAGACGATATGGCAGTGAATGGCATTATGGAGTGCTTATATAACTCTCCTGCCAATATTGGCCCTGATTACTACAGACTTAAAACACTTGAAATGCTTCTGTATCTGGATGCTGTGGAGGTAAGGGAAGGAAAGCAAAAAGAGACTTGCTTTTTCCTAAGCCATGCAGACAGGCTTCGGGAGATTCACAAGCAGATTACGGGAAATCTGTCCGTACATTTTACAATTAGAGAATTATCTGAAGAATATGACATCCCACAGACAGAACTCAAAATAAGCTTTAAGGAGATGTATGGGGATTCCATCTATTCTTACGTAAAAAGGTGTCGCATGAATACTGCGGCTTCTCTGCTGATAAAAATCCTGACCTTAGCGTATCTGAGATTGCGCACCTTGTAGGATACGAAACTACAGGCAAATTTGCAGCAGCATTTCGGCAAATTATCGGTACTACGCCTTTAGACTATCGCAAGTACCGTACAAAGCTTGTAGACAATTTGATTAACATATAGGAGGATAAAGAATAATGAACGAAAAACCGAAAACTGACAGGAAAAGATGTAATTGCAATCGGTATCTATTCCGCAATTTACTTTGTACTAAATTTTATGGCAATGATGACAGGGTTCATTCCCTTACTCTGGATTGTGCTTCCCGGAACCGTGGCAGTACTCACGGGACTTCCCTTTTTATTGATGGCGGTAAAGGTTCCCAAGCCCGGAGCTATCCTAATCATGGGTTTCATCACTGCTTTTTTGTATTTTATTACAGGGCAGTTTACCGTCCTCATTCTGATTACGATGTTCATCGCCTGTGTTGTTTCAGAAGCCTATAGGTATATAACGAAATATAATCTTAAATTCAGTAATCTTGCAGTTACTTTCATCTTGTTTAGTTACGGAATGGCAGGATCGCCGCTTTCTTTATTTGTGTATCGTGAGAGTTTTCTGGCACAGATTGGCGAGACTATGAGTCAGGAATATGTTGCAGCAATTTCTTCTTATATCACCGTCCCTATGTTGATTCTTTTGTTGATTTCCCCGATTGCCGGCGGCGTCTTTGGCGCACTGATTGCCGGAGGGATATTCAAAAAACATTTTAAGAAAGCGGGTATCGTCTAAATGTGCTTTAGGAAGCCTGACCCTCGCGCCGGTCTTTTCATTCTTCTGCTTGCCAATATAGGGATGTTCTTAGAAAGAACCGGTAGACAAGGAAATGTTTTAACGGGGGTAATTATCGTAGTTCTCATTTTGTATGGCTGCCCTAAAATTGCGGCAGGCGGAGCAGGATTTCTGCTGCTGTTATATTGTCTACAGACCTTCGTGCTTCCTGCATCGCCTATAGCTTTTACTGCTCTGTTTTCCGTATTTGTGAATATGACAAGACGGATGTTGCCCTGTCTTTTGACAGGGGCATTGTTAGTGAAGAAGTGCAGCGTCCATGAGTTTGTTGCCGCCTTGCGAAAGATGCATCTCCCTAAAAATCTTATTACGGCCATGGCTGTCACGGTTCGTTACTTTCCGGCTATTCAAGAAGAGATTCGTCACATTAAGGACGCAATGAAGCTTCAGAGTATTCCGGTAGGGAGAAAAATAGAGTGTTATCTGGTGCCAATCATGCTTTCTGCCACAAAAAAACTGCGGAAGAACTTTCCGCGGCGGCAACAATCAGGGGGATTGACAGCCCGAAAAAAAAGACCTGTGCGGTAGAAATTCGTTTCAGCCTGACAGATATTTTCTGCATGCTGTTTACTGCCATAGGAGTTGTTCTTATCTTGAACTTTGTGAAAGGATAAAATGATTGAGTTTATTGATGTGAACTATAGAGTAGCCGACTATGTGATTTTGACGGGAATAAACTTGAAGATACACAGGGTGAATGTCTTCTCCTTGCAGGAGAAAAGCGGTAGTGGCAAGACGACTTTAACGAAACTGATCAATGGGTTGATTCTCATTTCTATTCCAATGGGAAGCTTAACGGAGGTGTAAGTATTCAGGAGAGAAAGTGGCGGAAACGGAGATATATAGACTGGCGGAAAAGATAGGAAGTGTATTCCAAAAACCCTAAATCGCAATTTTTTTATACGGATTCCTCTGCTGAAATTGCATTCGGACTGAAAACCGCGGTGTTCCGCCGGAAAAGATTCGACAGAGGATTGCGACAACAGCGAATGAGTTAGGAATTGAAAAATCTGCTTGGACGCAATATTTTCAAACTCTCAGGTGGAGAAAAAGCAGATTATCGCATTTGCTTCGGTCTATGCGGGAGAGCCGGAAATTTATGTACTTGACGAACCATCCTCCAATCTGGACAACCTGTCTGCTGCACGACTAACGAAACTGCTTCACTATATCAAGGCACAGGGGAAAACTTTGATTATTGCGGAGCATCGGCTGAATTATCTTAGATCTGTCATGGATCGAGTTGTATATCTAAAAGGCGGACGGATTATGCAGGAATTTACTGCAGAACAGTTTCTTGCACTCTCTGAAAGAGAACGGATTGCCATGGGACTTCGTAGCTTAAAAGAAACGCGAATCACAATCCCTGCATGTAAAGCCGTAAAGGGGGAACTTTGTATCGAAAGGATTATCAGCCCTTACAAGGAACAGGAAATCAGCTTCGGAGCTTCTTCAGGAGATGTGATTGGGATTGTGGGAAAGAATGGAGTAGGAAAAACAACTTTGTGCAAGATAATATGCGGATTACTAAAGGAGCAATCCGGCAGAGTCATCTACCAGGGGAAAAAGCTTACAAGGAAAAAAAGACAGAGGCTCTGTGCCATGGTTATGCAGGATGTAAACCATCAGTTATTTACAGACAGTATTGTAGAGGAATGTGAGCTTGCGGCACCGGAAGCATCGAAAGAAAAGATTGATAATCTTCTGCAAGGGTTTGATTTACTTCCCTATAAAGAGGTGCATCCTGCCGTCTTGTCAGGAGGTCAGCGTCAACGGCTGGCAGTATGTCAGGCAGTGCTGTCGGGGAAAAAGCTAGTGATATTCGATGAGCCGACAAGAGGCTTGGACTATACGCACATGATACAGACAGGGGAGATTATTCAGAAGCTGTCCCACGAGGGATATATCGTTCTGGTAATTACACATGATTATGAATTCCTGAACCTAGTCTGTCACAGTGTGATTCAATTAGGTGAGCAAAGTGCTGTGAAAGGGGGGATGCAGAGTGAAGAAGCAAAAGAGATTGGTTTTAGGACACTACTGTCTTATGCAGATGGAAGAGAGCACAGGATGTGGCTTTCAGTTATCCTCTCGATTGTCAGCATTGTGAGCGGACTTATTCCTTTTTACTGTGTTTATCGGATGGCTGATGCCTACATTGCAGGTGTGCTTGAGAATTCAGTCATTATCTTTTGGGGAGCAATTGCTGCTCTCGCCTATACAGTCAAAGTAGTTTGTTTTGGCTTTTCAACAGGGCTTTCACACTATGTTGCGTACTATGTTTTGGAGGGCTTACGGCTTAAAATCGCAGAGTCTTTTTTGAAAGCTCCTCTTGGAGAGGTGCAGGCACACTCAATCGGAGAGATCAAAAATGTGATTGTAGACAGAATAGAGGAGATAGAACCTCCTTTAGCGCACATGATTCCGGAGGGCAGCGGGCATATTGTACTTCCGGCGATTAGTCTGATTGCGCTATTCTTCCTTGATTTCAGGGTGGCACTTGGTTCTCTGCTATCTCTTCCAATTGGCTTCGTGTTTATGTTACTTACCTTTGCCATCAGTGGTAAGAGCATGAAAAAGTATATGGAATCCAATGTGCGTATGAACAGTGTAATTGTCGAATACATTGAGGGAATTGAGGTAATCAGAGCTTTTGGGAAGGCAGGCAGCAGTTACAAAAAAATATGCCGACACTGTTCTGGAATACAAAGACTTTGTAATCGATTGGATGAGAAACACATGGGTTACAATGAAACTTGCTTTTTGCCTTTCATGCCGGCAACACTTCTTGGTGTTGTTCCTGTCAGTCTCTATCTGGTTTCACGTGGCAGCCTTTCGGTATCGGAGATGACGCTTGCTGTTATGTTAGCCCTGTCTATGGTCGTGAGCTTTGCAAAACTGGAAATTTTCGCAAATAGTATACGGCAGATGAAATATACTGTTGATCAGACAGAAGCTTTTCTTAACATGACAAGATTGTCTGAACCGGAATCCGAAGCGATACTGGAGGGCAGGGATGTGCAGCTGAAAAATGTCCGATTTTTCCTACTCGGCAAAGAGCGGAGAAATCCTACACGGAATTAATCTCACACTTCCCGAGGGGAGCTATACCGCTCTGGTCGGTCCAAGCGAGGGGGAAAAATCCACCTTAGCTAGACTGATTGCTAGGTTTTGGGATGTTTGTGACGGAAGCATCGAAATAGGAGGAGTGAACATACGAAACATGCCCATTGCACAGCTATCAGAACTGGTGAGCTTTTGTTACACAGAATAATTTTTCTATTTCAGGCTTCCATTAAAGAGAACATCCGCATTGGCAACCCTTTAGCAACGGATGAAGAGGGTGATAGCCGCAGCAAAGAAAGCCTGCTGCGATGAGTTTATTTCAAAGCTGCCGGACGGATATGATACGTCTGCAGGAGAAGCGGGAAAAAGACTTTCCGGCGGAGAAAAGCAGCGCATAGCCATCGCACGTATTATGCTGAAAAAAATGCACCGATTGTTATCTTGGATGAAGCCACTGCTTTTACCGATCCGGAAAATGAGCAGTTAATTCAACAGTCCATTTCAGAACTCACGAAAGGAAAGACCCTTCTTGTCATTGCGCATCGGCTGTCTACGGTGAAAGACGCAGATAAGATTGTTGTCTTAAATGAAGGCATTGTAGAAGCTGAAGGTACCCATGAGGAACTTTTTGAAGAGCTCGCCACTCTATGAGAAAAATGTGGAGTGCGCACATCGGGGCAAAGGGATGGGCACTGAAAGGAAAGGAGGATAAGCTCAATGTTTAGAACGATAAGGCGAATCATCCATTGGTGTGGGGATTTCAGAAAGAGGCTCTATGTAAGCTTCTTCTTCTCATTTCTCTCCGGTTTATCCACTGCCGCTCCTATCCTATATGCCGGTTATATCATTGGAAATGTTGTGCAGTGGCAAGTTGAAGGCCTCGGTATACCATCCGGACTTTGGTTTCAAAGTCTTAGCGTGATTTTTGCTACAATTCTGCTTCGGTTTCTGCTTGACTATATAAAAGCAAGATTTCAGGAAACCATCAGCTATGAGCTCGTTGCAAGAGATCGACTGGCGATAGGGACAGCGTTGAAGAGAGTCTCTCTCGGGTATTTTCAGGAGAAAGACACAGGCACTATACTCAATTCCATTACTACAGGACTTTATACTCTGGAAAATATGGGAATGAGGATGATAGATACCTTTGTCGGAGGATATTTGAGCTTTTTGTATTTTTCATCCTGCTTTTTGTTATACACCCCTTTGGTGCATTGATTTGCCTGGTAGGGGTTCTTCTGTCCTTTCTCTGCCTATCTCTCATTTCAAGGTACAGCAAAAGAAATACACTCGTCCAGAACGAAGTGAACGAAAAACTGACGAGAGCTGCAGTCGAATATACCAGAGGACTGTCTGTGGTGAAATCGTTCGGCAGGGAGGGTGCGTCTTTTTCCGCATTTCGAAAGGCCTGTGTAGAAGCAAGAAAGATTGCCCTGAAAATAGAATGGGGCTTTATTCCATTTAACTGCTTACATCTACTTGCGTTAAAGCTGTCCGGCATCGTTATGATTATCTTCGTTATGGCAGCAGGACTCTCCGGTAAGCTTTCCCTGCCCATGGTTTTGATATTCTCCCTGCTTTCCCTGACGGTATTTCATTCGCTTGAGCCGATTGCAGACAGTGCACATATCCTTTCCGTTATAAACAATGCCATGGATCAGATAGAAGCTCTGTCACCCGATAACTATATTGATGAGGACGGCAAAGACATTTCATCTTCGGGATATGATATCCATTTTGAGCAGGTGCAATTTTCTTACGGCAAGGGGGATGAGAAAAAGAAATGTAATGGAAGGTGTGAGCTTTACAGCCCAAGAAGGCACGACAACGGCAATTGTCGGACCGTCCGGGAGTGGAAAGACAACGCTTTGCAGGCTTTTGGCACGCTTCTACGACGTGAGTGGAGGACGAATTACTCTCGGTGGGCATAATCTAAAAGGAATTTACCTGTGACAGCCTATTGTCGAATATTTCCATGGTGTTCCAGAATGTTTACCTGTTTCATGACACGGTCAGGGCAAATATCTGTTTCGGGAAAGAGCAGGCATCCGAGGAAGAGATGATTCGTGCTGCGAAGCAGGCACGTTGCCATGACTTTATCATGGCTCTTCCGGAGGGGTATGATACTGTAATAGGGAGGGAGGCTCACACTTTCCGGTGGAGAAAAAACAACGCATCTCTATTGCCCGCGCCATTTTTGAAGAATGCTCCCTTTATTATACTTGATGAGGGCCACTGCGAGCCTTGATCCTGAAAAATGAGCATCTGATACAGGAGGCATTGACTGAACTGACAGTTGGAAAGACGGTAATTGTGATTGCCCACCGGCTGGCAACCATTGAAAAACGCCGATCAAATTCTTGTGCTTGACGATGGGCACATCGTTCAGAAAGGCACACATAGGCAATTAATCAGGCAGGAGGGATTTATCAGAGGTTTGTCAAGATACGCGAACTGGCCGAGGGCTGGTCTATTGTCTGAAAGTCTCTAGTCCGCCAAGGTAGCGACAAGCTTATTGACACAAAAAAATATAAAAAGACTAATATCAATTTTTAACAAAATGCGGCATAATATAGATTGTGCCGCATTTTGTTAAAAAGAGATTTGTATGGATAATAGATGTAGAGGTGGGCGAGGATGAAAAGAATACTCAAAAGTTTCCAATGAGCAATTGATTTTTCTATTCAAGAACTAAAAGACAAAAGGCTTGTCATATTATAAAAATCAACCAGTTGGTTAAACAGGGGATTCTTATAAAACTAAATAAGAAATATTATGAAAATACGAATTTTGATGGAGAAGAGTCTGACTTCTATTATGCTTATGCGTATGTACCAAATGGTGTCATTTGTCTTCTGAGCGCCGCTGTTCATTATAACCTGTCTACTCATCGTCCGGATGCCATAGATATAGCAATTCCAAGGAAAGCAAGGGTATCGACTCTTCCGGAATGGCCGGAATTTAAAATATACTATTTTACAGATGAACGTTTTTCTGTAGGTGCAGAAATCATAGAAGTTGGTAAAAATAAGTTTCGTATTTATGATATAGAGAAAACGGTTGTGGATATCGTGTTTTATAGAGAAAAAATGGGTATTGAGGAAACAAAGGAAGTTCTTAGCAATTATCTTCATAGAAAAGATCGTAATTTGAATAAGCTGATTAGATATGCAGAAATGCTTAAGTGTGAGGATACTATAAACAAGTATCTGGAGGTGCTGGTATGATAAGTGCAATATCTGTAAAAGACAGGTTAAAGAAGCAGGCTAATGAAGAAAAGAAGACTATGCAGGACAAAATTGTAATGTATGGCCTGGAAAGAACTATTTATAGATTGAGTATTTCAGAGTATGCGGAGCGATTTACTTTAAAGGGCGGAATTTTCTTATATGCATTATTCAATGGAGACTATACTCGTGCTACTACTGATATTGACCTTTTGGCACAATGCATTTCAAATGATATAGAAGAGATGAAAAAGGTATTTAAAGAAATCTTTTTCTATAAAGTGTGATGATGCACTACGTTTTGATTTGAATACATTAGATGTAATCTACATCACTGAGTTTAAGGAGTATCATGGAGTCAAGGTTTCTGTTCTAGGATATCTTGATAAAACTAAAGTGCCCATATCCATAGATATCGGTTTCGGAGATATAGTCTATCCCGAAAGAATGAAAATGGATTTTCCTGTACTGTTGGATATGGATATTCCTAAAGTGTATGCTTATTCCATTAATTCTGTAGTAGCAGAAAAAAATTTGAGGCATTTGTTTCTCTCAGGGCTTGCCAATAGTAGATATAAGGACTTTTATGATATATATGTTTTGGCTGACAGATATAATTTTGATGGAACAGAACTTATGAATGCGATAAAAGAGACTTTTAATCACCGTGGTACTTCGTTTGATGATATTGTTGCTTTTTGAGGATGGTTTCGCAGATGATGAAACAAGGCTGATGAGATGGAATTCATTTGTGAAAAAAAGAAAAAGCCTTAGTAAAACTTGGTTTTTGAAGAAACAGTACAATTATTAAAAAATATTACTGTTTCCTATTGTGGATGCTATAAAAAAGAATGAGTTATTTGAGCGAACTTGGAGTCACGAGAAAAAGATGTGGAAGTAATAGATAAGAATGAATAGTAAGTTAAGATATAAAATAGTTTTTTTATCCTGATAATGGATTCTGGAAAAGGTAGATACTTAATTAGCAAAAAAAGAGTGAGGATAGTACAAAAAAGTGTCGGTATATGTGTCGATACAAATGTGGTATAAATAAAAAGCTGTACTGGAAATATTGATAAGAAATCCGAAAAAAACGGCTGAGGAGATGGCTATCGAAATAGAATCCACGGCATTTTAGGAGGAAAAAAACATTATGTTAAAAATCTGTTTCGTCTGCCATGGTAACATCTGTCGCAGTCCCATGGCGGAATTTATCTTAAAAAAAATATTGGAGGAAAACGGAAGAAACGAAGATTTTCTCGTAGTCTCCAAAGCGACTTCCACGGAAGAAATCTATCACGGGCAGGGTAATCCCGTCTATCCTCCTGTACAGGGAGATTCTGGAAAGACTTGGAATAGACTGCAGCAAAAAAAGAGCCTGTCAATTACAGAAAGAAGACTACGAAAAATACGATTATTTTATTGGGATGGATGAGCGGAATCGGGAGAACATGAAACGCATTTTCGGAGGGGATCCGGAAGGGAAAAGTTTCTCTTCTTGGAGATTATACCGATTATCCTCATCCCATTTCCGACCCTTGGTACAGCGGAGAATTCCAAGCCTGCTATGAAGATATTGCAGAGGGCTGTGAGGGACTTTTTGAAAAAATAAAAGTGGAGTAATATAGAAAAAGTAAAGCGCACTGAAACAGCATAATGGAAAAGCACAGCGGAGGAGGGCATTCTAATGGAAAATAATCGGATTCATAATGAGAAGCAGGGGAAAAGTCGGCGCTATCTTATTGTGGTAGATATGCAAAAGGACTTTATTGACGGTTCTCTCGGTACGGAAGAAGCACAGGGGATTGTGGAAAAAGTAAAAGAGAAGATTCTTTCCTATCCGAAGGACAGGGTCTATGCTACCTTGGATACGCATGGAGAGGACTACTTATCCACGCAGGAAGGAAAAAGGCTACCTGTGCCTCACTGTATCAAAGGGACAGAAGGCTGGGGACTGCATCCTATGCTTAAAGATCTCATTCTTCCGGATCATTTCTTTGAAAAAGGGAGTTTTGGAAGCCTTCGCTTAGCGGAATCTATGCGGGAGCTTTTCAGGCAGCAGGATAATATAGAGGGGGCTTCTATAGAACTTGTCGGTCTATGCACGGATATTTGCGTGGTATCGAATGCCCTTTTATTGAAGGCATTTCTTCCGGAGATTCCTATTTCCGTGGACAGTAGTTGCTGTGCGGGTGTGACAAAAGAGAAGCATTTGGCAGCGCTGGAAACTTTGCGCTCTTGTCAGATAGAGGTATTATAGTGTAGAAAATATAGAAAAAGAGAACTTTCGGGGAGTGATGTGGAAGAATCTGCAGAGAAAAAAACCGAAAGTTTTTTTCTTGACAGCAATACTTTAGCATGCTAATGTGTTATCACGCTAAATAAACAAAGGAAACGGTTTTTAATGGAATGAAGTGCAAAAACTATAAAACAGAGAAAAAGCAAAAAAACAAAAAAACAAAAAAACAACAATAAGTAAAAAGCCGGAAAAACCAACAAAGTAGCAACAAAGCAGCAGCAAAAACAATATTTAAGGGAGGAGTAGAATGGCTATGTGGGGAAAAAGTGAGTGGAAAAAGGAATTGAAAGTGGAAAAGGAAAATGGACGAGCGCATTGGCATTGGGAATCTTGGCTTTATCTGCCTTAGCTTTGACCGCCTGCGGCGGAAAAAAAGGCGGAACAGGCGAGCAGTTTTACGGTAGGTTTTGACCAGGAGTTTCCGCCCATGGGATTTGTAGCGGAGGACGGTAGCTACACCGGCTATGATTTGGAACTGGCGGAGGAGGTGGCGAAGCGCCTGAACCTAAAGTTTGTGGCGAAACCGATTAACTGGGACGGAAAGGATCTGGAGCTGAACTCCGGAAATATTGACTGCATCTGGAACGGCTTCAGTATGAACGGAAGAGAAGAGAACTATACTTTTGTCGGCCCTTACATGGCAAACAAGCAGGTTTTTGTGGTAAAAGCGGACAGCAATATCAGCACCCTTTCCGACTTGGCCGGAAAAACGGTTGAAGTGCAGAAGGATTCTTCGGGTTTAGAGGCTTTAAGCCGTGAGGAAAATAAGAGCTTGAAGGACAGCTTTTCCTCTTTAGTAGAGGTGGGAGACTACCAAAGCGCCATGATGGACTTGGAAACCGGCGCATGTGATGCCATTTGCATGGATTCCGTGGTGGCGGAGTATCAGATTAAAAGCGCCAATAAGCCCTTTACCTTACTAAGTGAGAGTCTTTCCGAGGAAGAGTACGGAATCGGTTTTAAGAAAGGCAATACGGAGCTTGCTGAAAAAGTAAAGAAGACGCTTTTGGAAATGAAGGCGGACGGAACCGTAGATCAAATTACGGAGAAATGGTTCGGCGCAAAGGATAGCTTTGTCTTGGAGTAAAAAGACGAGGATCCCAATTTGTCCGGTAGACGGATTTGAATGATATATTGTAAGATACTAATTTTGAAAAAGAACGGCCTCCTCGGAAGAGGAGGCATTTTACGGGAAACAGGGAGCGGCCGAAATAGGGAGATACAGGGGTAAGAGGGAGGAATGCAGATGGAGTGGTACGTGATTTTATCTAAACTTTTAGGAGGACTCGGCGTGAGCCTGAGCATCTTCCTGATTACGCTTCTCTTTTCTCTTCCGCTTGGGCTGCTCATTTCTTTTCGGCAGGATGAGCCGGAATCCGATTTTACAAAAATGCCACAAAGGTCTATATTTCCATCATGCGCGGAACACCGCTTATGCTCCAGCTTTTCGTGGTGTACTACGGCCCCTATTACATTTTTCAAAATCCAGCTCCACCCGGGCTACCGGATGATGGCGGTCTATATCGGTTTTGTTCTAAACTATGCAGGTTATTTTGCGGAGATTTACCGCTCCGGAATCCAGACAATGGATAAGGGACAGCTGGAAGCGGCAGAAATTTTGGGATACAGCAGAAGGCAAGCCTTCCTGCGCATCATTTTTCCCGCAGGTATGGAAAAATATCCTGCCGTCTATCACGAATGAGGTGATTACGCTCGTAGAAGGACACCTCTCTCGCTTTTTCCATTTCGGTGATGGAAATGTTCACGACCGCGAAGGCGATTTCTTCTTCGCAAAGTTCCATGCTTCCCCTCATCATGGCGGGAATTCTGTACTATATCTTTAACTTTATCGTGGCCTTTCTTATGGAACGCTTCGAGAAAAAAATTGGACTATTACAGTTGACTATAGTGCCAAATAGGGAAAAATAGAGAAAGCTATAGGTGATAGGATGCAACGCCCTTTGTTTTTAAGCGAAGGTTATCAAAAAAATTCGGGATGGAAATGGCATAATTAGACGGCGGTAAGCGAAGAGGATAGTGCGTAATTATTGGATAGCAAGCGAAGAGAATATAATAATGCATCATTAGCAGGCGGTAAGAAAAAAAGGGGAACAGAAAATATGGCAATATTGGAAATGAAGGGAATAAAAAGAGCTTTTCCGGGGAGGAAATCTTAAAGGGCATCGACCTCAGTTGCAAGGAGGGAGAGGTGCTCAGTATTATCGGACCGTCCGGTTCCGGAAAAATCCACCCTGCTTCGCATAGCGACTTTTTGGAAAAATGCGGATTCCGGAACGATTCTTTATGACGGAAAAACGGTTTTCCAAAGAGAAGCACAGTCTGAGTCACTCCGGAAAGAGGGAGATTCTATAGGCTGGAATACAGCAAACAGGCAGCAGGCGAAGTCTCTTTTTGGTTTGGTTTTTCAGAATTTCAATCTTTTCCCCCATTGGACGGTTTTGGAAAATATCATCGACCCCCTCATTCATGTACAGAAGAAGGAGAAGACCTTTGCCGTAGAAAAAGGAATGGCATTATTAGAGAGAATGGGACTTTCGGATAAGGCGGGACAATATCCCTACTCTCTTTCGGGAGGGCAGAAGCAAAGAGTAGCGATTGCCAGAGCGCTTGCCTTGGAACCGAAGATTCTCTTTTTTGATGAGCCAACCTCGGCGCTGGATCCGGAGCTGACCGGAGAGGTTTTGGAGCTCATTAGGTCCTTAAAGAATGAGCAAATGGCGATGGTCATCGTGACGCATGAGATGGGATTCGCCAGAGAGATTTCCGACAAAATTCTTTTCATGGCAGAAGGAGAAGTGCTCTGCCAAGGAACTTCAGAAGAACTCTTTAATAGTGAAAATCTCCGTTTAAAGAATTTCTTGGGAAATTTTAGAGGTGTATGAATATCGTAACTTTTTTTCTTTTCCTTTATCGAAAAAAATAGGGAAAAACAAAAGATAAAAACCCCTTGGCAATGTGTAAAAGTGTAATTCTTGTGGATAAGTCGAAGATTTTTTTGTGTTTTCAAAGAAAATCGAGGGACTTATCCACATTTTTGCGATAAAAAGCTAGAAATAAAGCGCATTTCAACGAATTAAAATTTAAGTAAAAATGAAGAACTATATAGAAAGAATATGCGGACAGTATGGATTTCGAAACTGAAAAATATAAATATGTGACTTTACATCTTCTTACGGGTCAGTTTTAATGCTAAGATAAGCAGCGAAACACCGGTGTAGGAGGCAGCTTAGAAACTGGTTGAAGTGGTAGTTTCCAACCTTCTGTGCACTTTTTTTATCCTAAAGAGTTCCCTTAAAAAAATCGACGGGAACATACTTAATGTAGAGGTAAAGGAATGAATTGGAAAAAAATCTATGGAACAAAAACTATGCCTTAGTTGTTTTTTTATGCTCTAGTTTTGGCGCTTTTATATCATCTTGAGTTCGTATTTTTAGATCATTTTTCCGGAGCTGGGGGCGCACCTTCAAAATCTATTTCCTTGGGCATCCCAGGTTATCTCGCCCTTGCTTCTCGGCTTTGCAATTGCCTATCTTCTAAGTCCGATTTGCCATTTTTGAAAGAATACTTTTCGAAAAAAATGCGTTGCTATCCAAGAAGCAGAGCCTGTGCCAAAAATATTTCCATTTTTATGACCTTTCTCTTGTTGATATTGGGAATTGTATTTTTGGGCTCTCTTCTCCTTTCCACTCTGACAAAAAGTATCCAGGTTCTGCGCCTTGAAGACCTGTTCCAAGGTGTTGAAGATTTTGCCTCTACAGTGGAAAAGTTTTATTCCGATCTTTACGTTAGACTGGGAAATCTGCCTATAGGGGGAGAGGATGCAAAGGAAGCGGTTCAGCTTTTGCTTCAAAAAGCGGTGGTGTTTTTTCAAAATATGGGAAACAGCGTATTTTCTTCCTTGGGAAGCTTGGCGGGAGCACTCAGTACCATGGTGTTTGGGATTATATTTTTCACTTTATTTTTCTTGCGGACGGACAAAAAAATCCTTTCCTACTGGGCAAGAATTTTTTTCGTCTGCTTTTTCGGAGAAAGAAGATTGGAGAAACTCCGTCGTTTCTTTGTAGATGCGGACCGTGTGTTTGCAGGCTATCTTCGTGGACAGATTATTGACGGCACAATTATGGCAGTGCTGGTCAGCGTCAGTCTCAGTGTTTTGCAGGTTCGCTATGCTGTTGTCATCGGTGTTCTGACCGGCTTTTGGGAACCTGATCCCCTATGTTGGTCCTTTTTATCGCCTATGGACTGACAGCCTTGGTTTTGTCTTGTGTATGGAGATTTTACTAAGCTTCTGCCGGCTCTCATAGCTCTTTTTGTGATTCAGACTGTGGACGGAAATGTGATAAACCCGAGACTCCTTTCTCAAAAATATTGATGTGCATCCGTTGGTGGTTATTATTGCGCTCATTATAGGAGGCAGCCTGGGAGGATTCTTGGGAATCTTCCTGGCCGCCCCTGTGGCAAGTCTTATTAAATTGGAACTCGATAAATTTATGGAACAGAAGCTTTCTATGAGAAGGGAAGAAGTAGCTGATATTTCGGAGGAAAAAGACACAACATATGCCATAAAACCTCTTGTATTCCCATAAAATCCTTTTAGCAGACTCCGGCAAGCTTTTTTTCATATTCCTTTCTTCATAAAAATCCTCCATCACAGAACTGATTTTTATGGAAATCTCCGACTTTGCATCAGAAGCATTCCACCCCTCAAGGATGGCTTTGGAAAAGGCAAGGAGCTGATGACGAATTCCCTCACCCTCCAAAGGGTAGAAATAACGACGGTTTTCATTCGGATCTTCGAAACGAAGTTCAAAATAGTCGGTCTTCCACCAGGGGCCGGAACGTAGACATAGCCTTTTGTTCCGGAAATGACGAGCTCGCCCTCTGATTTTACTCCCCGCCCGACCTTAATGGAAGCGGTGGCAGCAGGGAAACTAAAGTCAATTTTAGTAAAGCTGTCATATTTCAGCTCTTCATTTTCAAATAAAGAATGAATCTGCTCCTCATAAGGGGAATTCAAGAGTTGAAAAATAGGAAGCATAGCTGTTGGTCCCCATGCACAGATACTGTTCCATGCATTCTCCGGATTTTTTTATTTTTTTATATCTTGCATACTGGTACAAGTCGAATCGATAGAAACAACATTCCCGATTTTTACCGGATTTTTACAAGCAGTATAAGTCGATTGTAGGCGTTGGAGTAGGCGGTTTTTATGGCCTCCATGAGAACCAGCCCGTTTTTCTTTGCGAGTGCGTAAAGCTCCGCACATTCTTTTTTTGTTCAAGGCAATCGGGGATTCACAAAGAACATGCTTTCCCTTTTTCCAGCGCGTGCTTTATTTCTTTATAATGACTTTGCGGGTGGGAGAGGATATAGATGCAGTCGCAATCTTCTAAAAAAATCATCATAATCCTTTATGGAAGCATCCGCACTCTGCTGGAATTAAAAAGAGCGGAGACGACGATTCCGTTTACAAAGGCACTTTCCTGATAATATTTATTGAGTATATTTTTCTTCAAAGCCTCCCACCAGTCCCAAATTCAACTTTCTATTTTCTGTGCGGATTTCACTGCTGGATATTCCCGTGGTTCTGGGGAGGTATATTACTGCACAATATTCCTTTTAAATAATCAAAATGGCCTTGCCAGTCTGAGCCCACGGTAAAAAAATTGAGACTCCATATTTTTGAATATCATCGATTTTTCTGTCCTTCATATTCTTCGACAATGATTTCATCGGCAAGACCCGTATTCTTTACTGCTTCCAATCGCTCACTCAAGGACTGTTTGACATTGATTTTTTTCCTCTGCTTTTTGTCAAAATTATCAGAGGTTACCCCACAATGAGGTAATCTCCCATTGCCTTCGCTCTTTCTAATAGCCGAAGGTGCCCTCATGCAATAAATCATAGGTACCATAGGTGATGACTTTGATCATAGAAGTTCCTTCTCCTTTTTTTAAAAAATAAGCAGTAATCCTAAATTTATGTTCGTATAGAAGATTAAATTCTATTAGACTGTTATTTTATTCTATTATCATTTTTCTTAAATGACTCCATATTTTTTTAGCGACAGAGTTTTCTTCGATAGGGCGCTCATCCGATAAAGGGATTTCCCAAGGGAGAAGTTTCTCTTCCCAGTATTTCGCATATTCTTTTCCGCTCTCTTTTTCCAAAATTCCCCTATACAGTTTGACAATCATTTCGGATTGCAATATGGCATAGTCAGCATGTACAAGGGCAGGCATCACAATATAATTTTCCGCATTTACAATCGCTTTCCCATCCTCCGGATTTTCTATATCTATTTCGGAAGTCACGAACCAAGGAATGTAAAAGAGCTGCTTGGTATAATGTTTCAGTTTTTTGCTAAAAAAAGACGGTTCTACCATAAAACTTAAATTGTATTCATCATATGGCTCGTTAATAAAGACGGCATCCGGATGCAATGCCTCTAAATGTAGAGTTTCTGCAATCCAAAAGATATGGAGAATTCTTTCCTAACTCATTTTCATAAAGTTCAAAATCCCATTGTGCGGGAGAGCAGTTTCCTAAACCGTCTTTAAAATAATAAGGAATGGGCATTACAAAGCATTCCATTTTTATCCTTACGTGCTTCCTCAAATACCCTCCCTCATGGTATCCCAGTGGGAATATAGACTTGGAAGAAACAAAACAGATTTCTCCTGTTCTGTTGCGTTACCCTTTTTGTTGGAAAAAAATGCAGTGCTATTTCTCGCCTTTAACTCATTCCTATCGATGGAGTATTGGTAAAAAAGTTTTCCTCTAATTCCTTTCATGTACTCTGCTTCCATCTTTTTATACAGAGGATAGTTATGTGCGCCTCCATCCTTTTTCATTAAACCATAATCATGATACTTATTTTTGATAACTGCAAAATATTCTTTAGGTGCAGGAAGGGATAGAAATTCAAAATTCATAAAGCTATCTGCTCCAAAACCATGAATCTTCAAAAACGCCCTTTCCCATATCTTTATAAAGGGTTAAATCCGGTAAGCTTGCAATTTTATGGCCTCCATCTTGATTGAATTTTTGAACGCAGTTTTTTAAGAGCTGAAGTAGTTCTTTTCTGTAATTTGGAGAATACTGCAGTTTTATACCCAATAACTTTTCGACTTTTTGTTTCATACTCCAACACGGTTATATATTTTTCGTCTGTAGAAGGAAGGGATGCCAGAATACATAGGGCATCAAATAATTCCATTCGATTTTTCTCTTTTTTAGGGTCAGTAGATAGACGGTCGTAAGGAAAGATATCCACTCCGGCTCCATATAGATAATTATGATATTTGCCTAATGCTTTGGAGGAAATCAGCATCTTTATTGTGCTTTACATGGCTGGTCAACTCGTAATTGGATTTATCCATAATTGAACAAAAACTTAACTCTTCGGGAAGTTCCGCATTAGCAACTTTAGAGAAAATTTCATAGTCTTCTCGCATCATCATGATGTCAATATCATCATCCCAAGGAATAAAGCCCCGGTGACGAATAGCCCCCAAAAAGAGTGCCATAGTCAATACAATAATGAAGCCCATGATTTTCGCATATTTTATCAATTTCGAATAAAAATTTCTATTTCGGCAGCCCAAGCACGCTTCATCATAGCCGGAACATAGAAACCCTCTCTGACTTCATCCAAAAAAAATTCTTTTGGAAACTCCATATCATCAACTCCCTGATTCTAGTAACAATGAATACAAAAAGATACGAGATTAAAGATACAATAAGTATATCGGTAAAAAAATGGAATTCTATTAGTGAAAAATAAAAAAATAGAAAACACCAAATATGGATGAGTGAGAAACTATATCTTGTAGCTTTTTAAAAGAGTCAAAAACTTTTTCTGAAAAATAATACATATTTCTTGTTGACAAGCAGAATTTGCAGTGCTAAGATACACAGGCTGTCGCTTCAAACGAGCTACAGAGGGAAAAGACTTTTCATTAGAAAAAGTCGTCCCGTACCGACCACAGCCCGAAGGGATGTGCTTTATGAAGCAAAGTTTGTTTCAGTCATTAAAAACTGAAACAAAGTCCAACAGTACCTTTGAAAATCAAAGATCGAATAATACACAGACCCCTGAAGATTCTAAAGAATTTTTCAGTAATGTTTCAAACGAAAACTTACACGAACGGTTTAATAAACCAAAAGTAAAAAAGGAAAAAAACTAAAAGCTAAGCTAAGTTTTGACTGGAGAAAAGAACTAAAAGAGAGCAATCTCTTAATTTATTATGAGAGTTCGATCCTGGCTCAGGATGAACGCTGGCGGCGTGCCCTAACACATGCAAGTCGAACGAGATGCGTATTGGAAAGCTTCGGCCGGAAGATATGTTATCTAGTGGCGGACGGGTGAGTAACACGTGGGTAACCTGCCTTATGGAGGGGGATAACAGAGAGAAATCACTGCTAATACCGCATAAGCACACATTGCCGCATGGCAGAGTGTGAAAAGATTTATCGCCATAAGATGGACCCGCGTCTGATTAGCCAGTTGGCAGGGGTAAAAAGCTCACCAAAGCAACGATCAGTAGCCGATCTGAGAGGATGACCGGCCACATTGGGACTGAGACACGGGCCCAAACTCCTACGGGAGGCAGCAGTGGGGAATATTGCACAATGGGGAAACCCTGATGCAGCGACGCCGCGTGAGTGAAGAAGTATTTCGGTATGTAAAGCTCTATCAGCAGGGAAGATAATGACAGTACCTGACTAAGAAGCCCCGGCTAACTACGTGCCAGCAGCCGCGGTAATACGTAGGGGGCAAGCGTTATCCGGATTTACTGGGTGTAAAGGGAGCGTAGACGGAATGGCAAGTCTGAAGTGAAAACCCCGGGCTCAACCTGGGGACTGCTTTGGAAACTGTTGTTCTAGAGTGTTGGAGAGGTAAGTGGAATTCCTGGTGTAGCGGGTGAAATGCGTAGATATCAGGAAGAACACCGGAGGCGAAGGCGGCTTACTGGACAATAACTGACGTTGAGGCTCGAAAGCGTGGGGATCAAACAGGATTAGATACCCTGGTAGTCCACGCTGTAAACGATGAATACTAGGTGTCGGGGAGCAAAGCTTCTCGGTGCCGTCGCTAACGCAATAAGTATTCCACCTGGGGAGTACGTTCGCAAGAATGAAACTCAAAGGAATTGACGGGGACCCGCACAAGCGGTGGAGCATGTGGTTTAATTCGAAGCAACGCGAAGAACCTTACCAAGTCTTGAGATCCCATTGACAGAGTATGTAATGTACTTTCCCTTCGGGGCAATGGTGACAGGTGGTGCATGGTTGTCGTCAGCTCGTGTCGTGAGATGTTGGGTTAAGTCCCGCAACGAGCGCAACCCCTATAGTTAGTAGCCAGCAGTAAGATGGGCACTCTAACTAGACTGCCAGGGATAACCTGGAGGAAGGCGGGGATGACGTCAAATCATCATGCCCCTTATGACTTGGGCTACACACGTGCTACAATGGCGTAAACAAAGGGAAGCAAGAGGGTGACCTTAAGCAAATCTCAAAAATAACGTCTCAGTTCGGACTGTAGTCTGCAACCCGACTACACGAAGCTGGAATCGCTAGTAATCGCAGATCAGCATGCTGCGGTGAATACGTTCCCGGGTCTTGTACACACCGCCCGTCACACCATGGGAGTTGGTAATGCCCGAAGTCAGTGTCCCAAGAGAGGGAGCTGCCGAAGGCAGGACTGATGACTGGGGTGAAGTCGTAACAAGGTAGCCGTATCGGAAGGTGCGGCTGGATCACCTCCTTTCTAAGGAAGAAGTAGGGGTTTGTGTGTTATTCGATTTTTTTGATTATAGAGGTAAGATCGAAGAATTTACTTTTCGAAGAAAAAGTTTTCGACGGCAATCCGATGCCGGAGAAAAACCCTTATAGAGGAATAATTCGAAAAAAATATCTTTGATAAAAAAACAATAAATAGTTCATTCTTGTTTGGTGCTGATGCGTTTAGGGGAAACACCCGTTCCCATCCCGAACACGACGGTTAAGACTTAAGCGGCCGAAAATACTTTTGCTGGTAACGGCACGGGAAGATAGGGTGGGTGCCAAAACATTTTTGAAAAAAATTAAAAAGCGAAAGCTTTGGGGGTATAGCTCAGTTGGGAGAGCACCTGCCTTGCAAGCAGGGGGTCAAGGGTTCGAATCCCTTTTATCTCCATTCGCAGTGAAAGCTGCGATGTACATTGATAAGTGAATATCTGAAAGAAAATAATTATTCTAGTAAATAGAGTAAGACATCCGAGGGTACAAGGTAAAACTTGTACAAACAATCGAGAGTAAGAAGAGAAATCTTCTTCACAATCAGAAAAAGAGATACACGCTAGTATCTCAAACACTTGAGCGATCAAGTGGAGAATTGGTTAAGCAATAAGAGCATAGGGTGAATGCCTAGGCACTGAGAGCCGAAGAAAGACGTGATAAGCTGCGAAAAGCTGCGGGGATTGGCAAATACGAGTTGATCCGCAGATATCTGAATGGGGAAACCCACTAGAGAAGACCTCAGTACTGTACAGCCAATACATAACTGTACGGAGGGAACCCGCTGAACTGAAACATCTAAGTAGGCGGAGGAAGAGAAAACAACCGTGATTCCGAAAGTAGTGGCGAGCGAAATCGGAAGAGTCCCAAACCGAGGTGCGTGCACCTCGGGGTTCGGACTGCATAAAGATCTGTAAGTGAGTGGAAGCCGATGGAAATAGGCGCCATAGAGGGTGAAAGCCCCTTACACGAAGCGTAAAGGATTAAGCAGTATCCAGAGTACTGTCAGACACGTGGAACCTGGCAGGAAGACGGGGGGACCACCCCCCAAGGCTAAATACTACTCAGTGACCGATAGCGATTAGTACTGTGAAGGAAAGGTGAAAAAGGACCCCGGGAGGGAGTGAAAGAGAACCTGAAACCCTGTGTTTACAAACTGTGGAACAGCGCAAGCTGAACCGCGTACTTTTTGTAGAACGGTCCGGCGAGTTATAGTTACTGGCAAGGTTAAGGACTTTAGGTCCGGAGCCGAAGCGAGAGCAAGTCTAAATAGGGCGTTAAGTCAGTAAATATAGACCCGAAACCGGGTGACCTATCCATGTCCAGGATGAAGCTAAAGTAAAATTTGGTGGAGGTCCGAACGCACATCCGTTGAAAAAGGGTGGCGATGAGGTGTGGATAGCGGAGAAATTCCAATCGAACCCGGAGATAGCTGGTTCTCCTCGAAATAGCTTTAGGGCTAGCCTCGCTGATAAGTCTTTCGCAGGTAGAGCACTGAATTCTTGAGGGGGCGTCAAAGTCTACCAAGAGATATCAAACTCCGAATGGCGGTAAGATATAAGCGGGAGTCAGACTGCGGGATATAAATTCCGTAGTCAAAAGGGAAACAGCCCAGATCTACAGCTAAGGTCCCAAAGTACATGTTAAGTGGTAAAGGATGTGGGATTTCAGACAACTAGGATGTTGGCTTAGAAGCAGCCACACATTCAAAGAGTGCGTAATAGCTCACTAGTCGAGAGGTCCTGCGCCGAAAATTAACGGGGCTAAAACATGACACCGAAGCTTAGGGATGTATTTATACATCGGTAGAGGAGCATTGAAAACGAGATGAAGCGGTACCGGAAGGAGCCGTGGATTGTTTTGAAGAGAGAATGCCGGAATGAGTAGCGAGATGGAGGTGAGAATCCTCCAGGCCGAATATCTAAGGTTTCCAGGGTAAAGCTGATCTGCCCTGGGTAAGTCGGGGCCTAAGGCGAGGCGGAGACGCGTAGTCGATGGACAACTGGTGTAGATTCCAGTACCTTACTAAATCAGAAATGTGGGGACACATGGAGAAAGAGAGAGCCGGGAATGAGAAGACCGGTGCAAGGGAGGTAGGAGTGTAGTAGGAAAACCCGCTATACAATCTGAAGACCTGATGCGGATCGAAATCAAGTAGAGAAGCTCTTTAACTCTGTGGCGAGAAAAGCCGCTATAGTGTTTAGTAAGCCCGTACCGCAAACCGACACAGGTAGATGAGGAGAGAATCCTAAGGCCGGCGGGAGAAGCATTGTTATGAACTCGGCAAAATGACCCCGTAACTTCGGGAGAAGGGGTGCCCAGGCAACTGGGCCGCAGAGAAAAGGCTCAAGCAACTGTTTAGCAAAAACACAGGTCTATGCGAAACCGTAAGGTAAAGTATATGGGCTGACGCCTGCCCGGTGCTGGAAGGTTAAGAGGAGAGGTTAGAGCAATCGAAGCTTTGAATTGAAGCCCCAGTAAACGGCGGCCGTAACTATAACGGTCCTAAGGTAGCGAAATTCCTTGTCGGGTAAGTTCCGACCCGCACGAAAGGCGTAATGATTTGAGCGCTGTCTCAACAATGCACCCGGTGAAATTGAAGTGCCAGTGAAGATGCTGGTTACCCGCGCCAGGACGGAAAGACCCCATGGAGCTTTACTCCAGCTTGATACTGGGATTCGGTAATGTATGCACAGGATAGGTGGGAGACTGAGAAGATAGTACTTCGGTATTATCAGAGTCGCTGTTGGGATACCACCCTTATGTTATTGGATTTCTAACCTTAGGCCGTAAACCGGTCAAGGGACAATGTCAGGTGGGGAGTTTGACTGAGGGCGGTCGCCTCGAAAGAGTATCGGAGGCGCTCAAAGTACCCCTCAGGATGGTTGGAAACCATCCAAAGAGTGTAAAGGCATAAGGGAGCCTGACTGCGAGGTTGACGGACCAAGCAGAGTAGAAATACGGACTTAGTGATCCGGTGGTATGAAAGTGGGATTGCCATCGCTCAACGGATAAAAAGCTACCCTGGGGATAACAGGCTGATCTCCCCAAGAGTTCACATCGACGGGGAGGTTTGGCACCTCGATGTCGGCTCATCGCATCCTGGGGCTGAAGTCGGTCCCGCGGGTTGGGCTGTTCGCCCATTAAAGCGGTACGCGAGCTGGGTTCAGAACGTCGAGACAGTTCGGTCCCTATCCGGCGCGGGCGTAGGATATTTGAGAGGATCTGTCCTTAGTACGAGAGGACCGGGATGGACTGACCTCTGCTGAACCTGTTGGGAATCAATCCCATCGCAGGGTAGGCAAGTTGGGAATGGATAAACGCTGAAGGCATCTAAGCGTGAAGCCAACCTCAAGATGAGATATCCCATCGCAAGAGTAAGACCCCTTGAAGAGAACGAGGTAGATAGGACTGAGGTGTAAGTGTAGCAATACATTCAGCTGACAGTTACTAATAGGTCGAGGGCTTATCCAATGCGTCTGATTGATTTGTTTTACTGCTAGAGTTAGCGATGTTCTTCGGGACAAAGCGGATTTTTCTTGACAGGGTTTACCCTATTGGATATAATCCTTTTCTGACGGATATTTATTTATGCCTCTATAGCTCAGTCGGTAGAGCACGCGGCTGTTAACCGCGGTGTCGTTGGTTCGAGTCCATCTGGAGGCGTTTCACTATTCTCTCACCGAGAAAAGTGTGGCGAAGTAGCCAAGTGGTAAGGCGTGGGTCTGCAACACCCTGATCACCGGTTCAAATCCGGTCTTCGCCTTTCACTCTGCTAAAGAGTTTGGCGCCATGGTCAAGCGGTTAAGACACCACCCTTTCACGGTGGTATCACGAGTTCGAGTCTCGTTGGCGTCATTTTATCATCTCAAGGATAGTCCTTGAGATTTTTTTATTTATTAAAAACGTAGTCTTAAGAAATACAATAATGGCTATTAGGACAAAACGGGTTGATGAAAACTGCTCTTCAGCTAGATAAATAAAGGCTGTAGGGCGATTTGAACTTCGGATGAATTGATAAATGTTAACAAAACACGTATTATAGACCAAGGAATCAAGTATAGACTGAAAGGATAAACAATATGCTTATAAAAGAAGAAGGCGAGTCTGCTAAGCGAGTTCTGTGCGGCGCAAACTCCTATATAGAGAAATTTTTCTTTAATCCACGGTTTCAGAATTTGCCTGAAGAAGTAAAAAGAAAGTCTGCAGAAGATTGCCGTTGTTTTTTTACGGGAGGATATAGGCGGTGTTTTTTTGATGCAATTCGATGATGAAGGAAGGCTTGATATTGCATCGATCAAAGAAGAGGATGATTATCTTTATGATGCAATCGGAGCAGAACTGAAGCGTAAGCAGATTTTGAAGAATTATAAGGATTTATTCTCTAAACTGGAGGAATACTATGCCGGTTTATTGCAAATAGAAAGTTTGGAAAGGGCCGGAGAATCGTAATGCTCGCTTTTAGATGAAAAATACTGCAATATTATATAGATAAAGTGGATTTAGAATCAAAATCCGATAGTACCGTCAATCCATATTTTATTAGAAAGTGTTTCTACCAATTCAGAAATGAAAGACTTTCTAAAAACAGGGGGTACTACCTGAGGGGGCTGTTTTTTTCTTACGGATTACCAGACCGCAGGAAGGGGACGGCAGGGAAAAAGCTTTTTATTCCCCAAGGGGGATGGGGCTTTATTTTTTTCTATATTTACAAGACCGAAAGATAAACAAGGAAATGCTATACTCATTACCACACACGCAGCTGTGGCAGTAGTACGAGCAATAGAGGAGCTTTACGAAATATCTTTATCCATTAAATGGGTTAATGACCTTTTTTTCACAGGGAAAAAATCTGTGGCATCCTTGCAGAAGGGAAGTTTTGCTCCGGTGCATTCACTGCGAAGATAGACTCGAATTTTACGAAAGAAAATTCTACTTTGACGAATCCGGATCAGACATTCAAATTGGAGAACGGTTCAGCGCAGCAAAGTCCAAGCTTGGAATATTGCATTATGGGAATCGGAATCAATCTATTTACTCCCCTAGAAGGCTATCCCAAGGAATTGGAGAATATTGCCGGCTCTCTTTTCGGCAGCTATGATGAAGAAAAATGCAAAAGAATTTGACCGTAATATTCTTATTGCAACAATACTTTATCACTATTTTTCTATCTGCAATGAAGAGGAAGTCCTGAAAGAGTACCGAGAAAAGAATCTTGTTTTGGGAAAGACGGTTTATTTTGAGGAAAATGGAGTTGAACTGCAGGGAAAGGTTATCGAAATATCTCCAAAAGGGGAACTCAAAGTAGAACTGGACAGCGGTGAAGAGAAGCTTATCTTTTCAGGAGAAATCCATTTCAATTTGTGAGAAATGCATCTCTGTAGGGAATTAATCCATATCTCCTTGGAAGAAATTCATTTCTTTCAAGACAAAAAGCTTCTTGAATGATAAAATAGTTAAATTACAGTTCATTTTGGGGAGATATTATGAAAGATCAACGAAATAAACGAAAAAGAGTGGATGATGAAGCAAATTTTATCGGAGATGTGCTCCGCTTGCTATTTGCTCTTTCTATTGTTGTAGTAACCATAGTTGCAGGCTTTATTCTTTTCAAAAACATTTACGGCTTTACACTACCGAACCTTAAGGAAACCGAGGCTTCCGTAGAACAGACCAAGGAAGCGGTAGTCATCACCGAAGAAGTGAAAGAAACGAAAAAGAAAGAAAAGGAAAGCATGGCGGAAAGCACAAAAGAAAATACTGTGGAATCTGCAGAAAGCCAAAAGGAAAGTACTACGGAAGTGGCTAAAGAAAAGGAAGAGAAGACAAAGGAAAGTAGTACAACAAAGGAAAGTAAGAACGAGAAGGAAGGGAAGGGAGAGAGGAAAGTATAGGAGAGTCTCCGACCCTTGAAAGCAAAAAAATCAAAAAACAAAAAGAAAGCAGCCAAGGAACGAAAAACCCGGACAACGCCGTAATCGGAGAAGGGCCCGAAATAGACCATGGTGATGATGAAGTAGGCCCCCGGTGTGGTTTCACCATAACTTCTCTATAGTTTTTATCATGGGTTCTCTATAGATTTATCATAGGTTTTATATGGTTTTATCATAGATTTTATATGGTTTTTCTATAGCCTTTCCATATGTTTTTATATGATGATTAGCTCTATAATTATTAGCTTTTATAATTATTAGCTCTATGATGATTAGCTCTATAATGATTAGCTTTATAATTATTAGCTCTATGATGATTAGCTCTACGGTTATTATAAAAAGGAAAGCAGAATGATATATTACCTTATGGGAAAATCAGCCTCAGGAAAGGACAGCATTTTCCATAAATTATTAGAGAGAACCGGCTGGAAGCAGCTGATTCCCTATACTACCCGCCCTATGCGAGAGGGGAAATAGAAGGACAAGAGTACCACTTTATAACAAAAAGAAGAATTCCTAAACTATATTGCTTCCGGAGAAATGGCGGAATACCGGGCTTATGACACTGTTTTTGGAAAATGGTACTACGGTACAATTTTACCGGAGGAAAGACGGAAAAGCGGAGCGGATTCTGCAGGAACAAAGAATCATGAAAAAGGAACCGAGGCGGAGGAAGATTTGACCGATACTGCTTCTATGCTGGCTATCGGGACTTTGGAAAGCTATTTGCAGCTAAAGAAGAAGCTTGGAAAGGAAAATATTATTCCAATTTATATTGAAGTACCGACAGAGCTCCGCCTACAAAGAGCCCTTCTTCGGGAGGAAGGGAAAGGAAAAGATGACGGAGGAGGAAATTCAGCGTCGTTTTAAAGCAGACGACGAAGACTTTTCTGAAGAAAAAGCTGCAAGAAGCTGAAATTGAGAAACGATACCGGAATATCGAACTTTCCGCCTGTGTTGAGGAAATACTGGGGGATTTACGTGAATGTCTTATTCCATAGCCTTGACTGATATTTCAATTCAATATATCGGAATACAATCTGTGATTTAATATATCGGGATATAATCGCTGATTCAATATGCAGGGGCATATCTTACAATTTGTTACAGCAAGATAAAGATTTGGAGAAAAATAAAAAAATGAAGCAATATACAATCTCCACCCGCAGAATTCACAATGCTTATCTTTTGCTTGGGCAGGAAGAGGAAGAACTGGAGAGGATGGCAGGGCAGTTTGCTGCGACCGTGCTTTTCGGAAGAAGAGCATTTTCAGGAAAAAGGCTTTGCAAGCGCGAAAAGAATATAAGGAAAACGTTGCAGCCCGGGTGCAAAAGGGAGAGCATCCGGACTGCATTATTGTGAATTTCGAGGAGAAACAGGGAGGCGGAAAGAAGGGGAGTATCTCAATAGAGCAGATTCGGCGGGATGTGAAAGCGACTGTAGAGATATCGCCGAAAGAAGGGAAGTACAAGGTCTATCTGATTTGGCACAGCGACAGTATGACTATAGAAGCGCAGAATGCGATTTTAAAGACCTTGGAAGAGGCACCGGAGCATGTGATAATCCTTCTTCTTGCAAAGAATGCGACAAGACTCCTCCCTACGGTTTTAAGCCGTGTTGTAAGGGTGTTTGTCGGAGAGATGGATATAGAGAAGCGCTGGGATACACTCATGCAGAATCCGATTCTGGCAAGGCTTCTTCCGTTTATACGGGAAATCCATCGGAAGAGCCAGCTGGAAATGCAAAAATTTGTCGAGGAGCTGAGTACGGTGGATAGCGAGGATTTATTTTGCTTTCTTGATATTATTTTAAGGGATGTGTTATGCTATAAATGCTCTAAAGATACAAAGCTTTTATACGGCAGAGAAGCTGTCGTGCATATTGTGGAAATGGGAGAACGATATTCCTTCAGAGCCTTGGGGCGATGGGGAGAGTATATGGAACGATATAAGGAAGGAAAGCTGTATAATGTGCAGAGTTCCTTGCAGTTAATGGATTTGTTTTTTCTTTTAAGTGAAGAGGTATAGGAGTTTTACTATATGACAGAAGTAATTGGCGTTAAGTTTCGAACAGCGGGAAAGGTGTACTATTTTTCTCCCAGGGGAGTCAACTTTTCCCGTGGAGAATATGCCATAGTGGAAACTTCCAGAGGAGTCGAGTACGGAGAGATTCTTTTTGGAAAAATAAGGAAGTGCCGGAAGAAAAAATTGTTGCCCCGCTAAAGGACATTATTCGAAAAGCAACGGAAGAAGACCGGTTAAAATACGAAGAGAACCATAAGGAAGAGCAGAAGGCCTATGTGATTTGTCAGGAGAAAATCAAAGAGCACGGCCTTGAAATGAAGCTTATTGATGTAGAATATACCTTCGACAGAGGAAAGGCATTGTTTTTATTTTACTGCAGAGGGAAGAGTGGATTTCCGTGCTCTTGTAAAAGGATCTTGCGGCAATTTTTCCGAACAAGAATTGAGCTTAGGCAGGTTGGAGTGAGAGATGAAACGAAGCTGCTTGGCGGTTTTGGTGTATGTGGAAGACCGCTTTGCTGCCATAGCTTCCTTTCCGAATTCGCACCGGTTTCCATCAAAATGGCCAAAGACCAAGGGCTTTCCTTAAACCCCAGCAGTATCTCAGGGGTCTGCGGAAGACTGATGTGCTGTTTGAAAAATGAAGAAGAGGTCTACGACTTCTTAAACTCCAAGCTCCCTGCATTGGGAGATTTTGTTACGACAAAAGACGGCTTAAAAGGAGAAGTGGTTTCCGTTTCCGTCTTAAACCAGAAAGTGAAACTGATTGTGAATTTGGAAAAAGAGGACGAGAAAGAACTTAGAGAGTATGCGGTTTCAGACTTAAAGTTCAAGCCTCGCCGGAAAATGGATTTGGAGTAAGCTGTGGAAAGAATCGACGACTTACAATGTAAAGGCTACCGTATTGTGCAGGATACGGAAGCCTTTTGTTATGGAATAGACGCAGTGCTGCTTAGCGCATTTGCTAAAGAATCCGTAAAGAAGGGGTATCGGGTTTTGGATTTATGTTCCGGAAACGGTATTGTGCCCCTGCTCATTGCCGCGAAGACGGAAGCAGAGGAAATCTGCGGACTGGAAATCCAGGAAGAGGCGGCAGAGCTTGCAAGGCGTTCCATAGCCTTAAATCAGGAAGAAGAGCGTATGGAAATGCTGACGGGTGACCTCTGTAAGATTACGGAGCTTAGAAAGAAAAATGGAGAACGGCTTTCTCATTGCTATCAGATTGTGACGGCAAATCCACCCTATATGCAGTCAGACCTGCAGAACCCGGACTCGAAGAAATTAATCGCAAGACATGAGATTTTGTGCCGTTTTCAGGATGTGGCAAGGGCTGCAAGCTTTGCTTTGGAATCCGGCGGGAAATTTTTTTTGGTACATCGCCCGAAGAGAATGGCGGAAATCATCAGCATTTTACGGGAAAATAAGCTCGAGCCGAAGAGACTTCAAATGGTGCATTCCTATGTGGAGGGAGAGGCAAAACTCTTTTTGATTGAGGCGGTAAAGGATGCCGGTGTGGAGCTTCGGATTCTGCCTCCCCTTGTAGTGTATAAGAATAAAGGGGAGTATACGGAGGAGTTGAATTATATATACGGAATCGGGAAAGAAGAAAGAAAAAATAGAACAACATAGGGAAGTCATCTTCCTTTTTACAGAGATGAGGCAAAGAAAACCATATCCATATATGGATATTATCCGAATATGAGGGCTATTCAAGTGCATTTTCCTATGCTAGATTGGGTGAAATCATTGGTGAGGAGTCTACAGAGAAGATGCTTCCCGATGAAAGCTAAAAAAAGCATAAAGAAAGGAGGAAAAGCGTTCTTTTTTCCTTTTCTTTTCCCAATCTATGGTAGAATAGGAGAACTACAGTACAAAAGGAAAGGAACGAAGATTCATGGCAGATGCAAATGCATTGCAATTTTCAGAGATGCGTGTAGAGGATTCTACGCGCATAGCTCCGTTTTTTTATCGAAGACCGAACAAAACCTGTGATAGCTGTGCTCTCGATAGTTATCTATGGCGGGAATATTGTGATATCCTGATTGCCGAAGAAGAGGACAAGGCTCTTTTTCTTCTGATGGACAGAGACGGAGAAAAGTACACGGCGATGCCGTATTGTGACGAAGAGGCGCTTCCTGTTTACTTTAAGAGAATTGAAGATTATTTCAACGAAGTTTTAAAACAGCCCTTAAAGATCTACCTTGCGGATGAGGAGGCAATCAAATTCCTTACTCTGGAGGAGAATCCCCGCTATCTTGTAAAAGAAGAGGAGGATTTTAAGGATTATCTCTATGACGCGGAGGAGCTAAGAACGCTTCCCGGTAAGCGTTTTTATAAGAAGAAGAATCGGGTCAACAAGTTCAAGAGAGAATATGAGGGACGCTGGGAGTACCGGAGCATTTGCTGCAGTGAGAAGGTCGTTGTTTGGGAGTTTTTGGATCGTTGGTATCAGTCTCGTGTCAAGGAAGAAGGCAACGGCGAGGATACCCTGGAGTATGAGATCAAGGGTATTCATGAGGTTTTGCAGAACTGCATGAGCATTGATCACTATATTGGCGGAATCTTTATTGATGGTCGATTGGAGGCCTTTTCTATCGGTGCCTATAATCCGAGGGAGGAGATGGCCTGCATTTCCATAGAAAAAGGTAACCCGGAGATTCCCGGTATCTATCAGGTTATTAACCAAGAGTTTTTAGTCCATGAATTTCCTCAGGCGAAGTTTGTAAACCGGGAAGATGATATGGGGCTTGCCGGCCTAAGAAAGGCGAAGGAAAGCTATAATCCCATTGGCTTTGCACGGAAATACATGGTTGTACAGAAGGACTTCAAGGGCTATGAGAACTTTGTTGTAGATAAGTTTGAGGAAGAGGTAATGCAGTATGAGCAGGAAAATACTCCTTCTTAAAACGCCGGAAGAGCAAGATAGGACTAAGCCCCTGTATCGGGAGATTTTTCCGGAAGACACGGAAGAATTTTTGGACTTTTATTATCGGGAGAGACCGAAGCGGATTCTTGCCATGGAAGAGGACGGCGTAGTGATTGCTATGCTGCATCTAAATCCCTTTCTGCTCTCCTTTTTCGGAAAGGAAATCACGGCGAGCTATATCTATGCGGTGGCAACGAGAAAAGATAAGAGAAAGCAGGGAATTATGGGGGAGCTGCTCAGCTATAGCTTTCAGCTCCTGAAAGAGGAAGGAGAAGCCTTCTGCTTCCTACTTCCTGTAATGGAGAAGATTTATACGCCCTATGGCTTTCAGACTGTAGCGAAGTTTATCACGGATGAGCCGGAGACTTTCAGAGAATCCGAAGAAAAAGCGGGAAAGGATACGAAGCTTTTGTTATCGGAGGAAGCGGATGTTTTAAAAGCGGAAAAAGCTGTCGGACTACAAGCTCTATGCGATTCCTACGGAAGAACTCTTAAGTAGGAGAGAGGAAGAAGCAAGGTTCTCCTCTGAAGACGATGAGTTTCCGGAACATCCCGTTATTATGATGAAGATTCTGAATAAGGAGCTCTTCTGCCGCTATACAGGCTATCCGGAAGAGGGCGAAGAAGAACTTCTCCATAGACTTTCAAAAGAAAAAGTTGTACTTTAGGGATGACATCTGATTCGGAAAAAAATAAACGAGATATCGCACGCTACGCGAGTTATCTTTGTTAAGAATAAAAAGAGCAATCAAAAATATAATTCAAAAAAAGCAGTTAAAAATAATAATTCAAAAAGAAGAGTCAAAACAAACAATCAAAAACAAATAAAGCAATAAAAACAAATAAAGACATAAAATCAATAAAGTAATAAAAATCAATAAAAGTAATAAAACAATAAAATAAATAAAAGCAATAAAAACAAAAAAATAAATCAATAATTAGCTTGCGGAAGCACGGTTTTTTTGTTAAAATAGGCGACTGTATCACTATTCCTTGCTTTTCCAAAAAGGAAAGGCCAGAGACCATAAGGAGGTAAAAGCGAATGAACAAGTATGAGTTATGCGTTGTTCTCAGTGCGAAGCTCGATGATGAAGAGAGAGCAGCAGCCATTGAAAAGATTAAGGGATTTATTACCCGTTACAATGGCACTGTTTCTGAAAACATCGAAGAGTGGGGAAAGAAGAGACTGGCTTATGAAATTCAGCACATGAAGGAAGCCTACTACTATTTCATCCCTGTTCACAGGAGATGCAAACACTCCTAACGAGCTCGAGAACCAGGTTCGTATCATGGAGCCGGTAATCCGTTATCTTGTTGTTAAGCCCGAAGAAGCAGCTGAGGCGAAGACAGCGGAGACTGCAGCAGAAACTGTAGCTGAATAAGCAAGCGGAAAGCGAGTAAAAGATGAACAAAGTTATCCTAATGGGTAGATTGGTAAGAGATCCTGAGATTCGGTATTCACAAGGGGAGAATAGTTTAGCTATCGCAAGATATACGCTTGCGGTGGATAGAAGAGGAAGAAGAAACCAAGGCGACGGTCAGCCTACTGCTGACTTCATCCGTTGCGTGTCCTTCGGACAGAGAGCGGAATTTGCCGAGAAGTATATGCATCAGGGTATGCGTATGTTGGTTTCCGGAAGCATTCAAACCGGCAGTTACCAGAACAAAGACGGACAGACTGTTTATACCACAGACATCATTGTGGAGGATCAGGAGTTCGCAGACAGCAAAGGACAGGGAGGCGGAAGCTCTTCCTATTCCAGAGAGTCAAGTAGTCCGTTTATGGGCGGAACAGATGACTTAAGCGAAGGATTTATGAGTATACCTGATGGGGTAGAGGACGAGGGACTCCCCTTCACCTAGGTTGGGAAGTTTTCCTCAGGATGAAAGAGGGCAAGATTTAGCTTGCCATTTTAAGGAGGAAAGCCATGGCATTTTCAGAAGTCAGATAAAAGCGGTGCAGCAAGACCAAGACGGGCTGGCGGCTTCCGTAGCAGAAAGAAAGTATGTGCATTCTGCGGTGAGAAGTCTAAGCCGGTAGATTATAAGGATGTTGGAACTCTCAGAAAGTACATTTCCGAGAGAGGTAAGATTCTTCCCAGAAGAATCACAGGTACCTGTGCATCTCATCAGAGAGCAATTACAACAGCGATTAAGCGTGCAAGACACATTGCATTGCTGCCATACCAGGTAGATTAAGAGAAACGGCTCCACGAAAGTGGAGCTGTTTTTTTATGCAGTTGTATAATGTGGCAGGAAATATTTGCTTCAAAAGCAAGCTTTCTTTGACCGGAACCCTTGAGAATGCTATAATTTTCCCAAATGCCCATAGAGGGCAAAAGTAAGAGAGCCAGGGGAGAATAAACCGGTGAATGAAGAGTTGATTTCCGTAAAAATGTGAGTAAGGTCTATCGTCTGTATGACCGCCCGATAGACCGATTATTGGAAAGTATCAGTATACGAAAGAAATCCTATCATAAGGATTTCTTTGCCTTGCAGAACATTTCTTTTTCGGTAAATAAAGGAGAAGCGGTAGGTATCATCGGAACGAACGGTTCCGGAAAGTCTACGATGCTAAAGATTATTACCGGAGTACTTAGTCCGACAAGCGGTAGCGTGGAAACAAAGGGAACGGTTTGCGCTCTCCTTGAACTGGGAGCCGGCTTTAACCAGGACTATACCGGTATAGAAAACATCTATATGAACGGCACCATGATGGGCATCAGCAAGGAGGAAATGGATAAGAAGCTCCCGGATATCTTAGACTTTGCCGATATCGGAGACTTCGTGCACCAACCGGTGAAGTCCTACTCCAGCGGAATGTTTGTGCGCCTAGCCTTTGCGCTGTATATTTCCATTGATCCGGAGATTCTGATTGTCGATGAGGCGCTTTCGGTCGGCGATGTCTTCTTTCAGGCAAAATGCTATCATCGGATGGATGAGCTGAAGAAGAAAGGCACGACCATTCTTATGGTAACGCATGACCTTGGCTCCGTTATGAAATATTGCGACCGCGTCATCCTCTTTAACAAGGGAGAAAAGGTTGGAGAAGGTCTCCCCGGGCAGATGGTTGACCAATATAAGAAGATTCTTGCCGGAAAAAATCCGGTTGCGGAGAAGTTTGTAGACGAGCAGGATTTCTTAGGGGATGGAAAGATAGTAAATACGGAGAAGAGCCGTGAGGAGCTTCACGGATCAGACAGCGAAGCTGACAAAAAACAAGCCACCGGCACAAGTACCGAACCCGACGTAGGTCAGACATCCTGCACAGGCGAGCAGGTAGACACAAAACAACAAGTTGATCGCCTTAAAGCCGATTTCTCTGCAAAAGACAGTGAAAAGCCTGAGCGCCTTATGAAAGACGAAATGAGCATTAACCCTTCCGCACAACTCTATGGAAACGGAAAGGCGGAGATTATTGATTTCGGTATCTTTGACAAAGACGGGAAGCTCAGTAATATTCTCATAAAAGGAGAGCGCTTTACCATTCGGGAGAGGATTCACTTCTATGACGAGATAGCCGCCCCCATTTTCACCTTTACGATAAAGGATAAGCGGGGGATGGACTTAAGCGGAACCAATACGCTTTTTGAAGGGGAAAATATCCCTGCTGTAAAGGCGGGAGACGAGTATATCTGCTCCTTTAGTCAAAAGATGAACCTGCAGGGCGGTGAGTATCTGCTTTCCATCTCCTGCACAGGCTTTGAGGGGGGAGAACATACCGTTTACGACCGAAAATACGACATCACAAGCATCACCGTACTGTCCAATAAAAATACAGTCAGGGATTTACGATATGGAGTCCGAAGTGGCTCTGGAAAGGCACGAAGCATGACATTTGCAGAGTATAAATGGAATCTGATGGATTGGATCAATTTCTTTCCGGCAGAGGGAGGCCTTGAGAAGGATGCAAAGGTTCTCCTCCTTTGTGATAAGGAGTCGGAAGAGCTTTTTGCTTCCAAGCTAAAAAAGAGAGTGAAGCGCCTCTCCCTTCGCTTAGAAGAAGGGCAGTATGACTATGTCCTTATTCCTTCGTTAAATAAGCGCATCCTCACCCTCTTCCAGGATTCCATAGAGAAAATGCTCCTCAGCTTTTCGGAAAAATGGCTTCTTCCGGGCGGCGCGGTCATTTTGGGGGTACAAAATGAAAAAAGTCTGGAAAGCCTAAGCACCGGCTATATAGAGAAGGAACTTAGCTACACAAAGCTTAAAAGAATTGCAGGAAATCGGGAAAAATCTGAAAAGCATTTATGAGAAGAGCGAGGACAGAATTTATTTCCCGCTTCCTTCCTTGGACTATCCGATTCATTTCTATACCAAGGATAGGCTACCACAGGAAGGAGAAGAAAGCGGAAGTATCGCCGCACTTTCTGAAGAGGGCGTTTTTCCGAATTTGCACCCTGCTTTTTGTATTATTTCAGAAAAAATAATGTCGGCATATCCGAAATGAAGGATATCCATAGCAATAAAGCTTAATTATCTTAAGTACAATGCGAGTAGAAAAGCCCTGCTATGCCATTAAAACAGAGATTCTTTCCGATAAAAAGGGAGAAAAAGTTTGTTTTTAAAGGAAAGTATCATAAAGGAAGCAAACCCGCATATCGAAAGCCTTCCCGAGAAAAGAAAGAGGATGGAAGTCTTTTTTGCGAATCGAAAGATCCGAGTTTTGGAAGAAAAAAACAGTTTCGGAGAGCCTACGAATCTTCGGACTCTCTTTCTTATGTTGTGTACCCTTCTTAAAGGGAAAGAGCATTTCCGAAATCCTTGGCGAGCTCATAACGGACGGAAAAGCGCCGGTTAAGGAAATCACGGAAGCTTTAGATCTTCTTCTCGGAAGAGAAGAGTGGATTGCTCCTGCAAACTACGATTTACTTTTTGAAAATGTTTTGATGTCAGGCGATGATGCGGTTCTCATCGACTGCGAGTGGGGTTTTTCCCGGAGGGAGCGGAGAGAAGTTTCCTGCAGTACCGCATCCTTCACTACTGGTATGAAAGTTATAAAGAAAAGCTAAGATATAAGGATGAGGAGAGCTTCTTCCGTTTATTTTCCGTGGGAAAGCCGGAGCTTCTTCTTATGGAGAAAAAGGAGCAGGAATTTCAGGAGGAAGTGCACGGAGAGAGCGAAGAGAGCAATGTCTGGGCGTATCGCAGCCAGCGCTTCAGTCCCGAAAACTTCCAAAAGCAAAAGGAAGAGATTCAGGAAAAAGGAACGGATTATCGCGCATCTACAGGGAGGATATCAAGGATAAGGATGTCTCTCTAAGAAAAGAAAGAGAAGTGCTCCGCCTTACCCAAGTGCATGTAGGAAACCTTGAAAAGGTAATCACTACCCATGAACGGGATATCGCACAGCTTCAGACGGAAAAGGCGTACTTTGAGAAGAACCAGAGCCTTCTTTCCAGAATTAAAAAGAAAAGTCTCTTCCGCCTTTAATCGCCGTTTCCCGGAGGATAGTAAGAGAAGACTGATTTTATACTATATCGCACAGACCTTCCTGCATCCCATCAGAACCTTACTCCTTTATCTTCTTCCGGACGGAAGAAATCGAATCTTAGGGGCATTTTAAGATTGGAAAGGCCTATGTAGAGCGCGGAAAAGTCCGTTTTGATAAAATAGAGCAGCCGAAGGTCAGCATCGTCATTCCCTGTTATAACCAGATTCACTATACCTATCGCTGCCTGCAATCGATTCTTGCCCATACAAGTCAGGAAGAAACGCCATACGAAGTGATTATCGCAGATGATGTTTCTACTGACGCAACGAGGGATTTGCGTCTCTTTTCCGAGAACCTCGTCATTGCCCGAAACAAGGAAAATATGGGCTTCCTAAAGAATTGCAATCAGGCTGCGGAAGTCGCAAGAGGAGAATACATTTTCTTCTTAAACAATGATACGGAAGTGACGGAGGGCTGGCTCTCTTCCCTTGTGGATCTTATGGAAAGACGCCCCTGATGCCGGTATGGTTGGGTCAAAGCTCGTCTACCCGGACGGAAGACTGCAGGAAGCGGGTGGGATTATCTGGTCCGATGCCTCCGGCTGGAACTACGGAAGATTGCAGGATCCGGAAGAGCCGGAATATAACTATATAAAAGAAGTGGACTATATCTCGGGTGCCGCAATCCTGATTCGGACTTCCCTTTGGAAAGAAATCGGGGGCTTTGACGAGCTCTTTGCGCCGGCTTACTGCGAGGACTCGGACCTTGCCTTTTCCGTACGAAAGCACGGGTATAAGGTCCTTTACCAGCCCCGCTCCAAGGTCATTCACTATGAAGGAATTTCCAACGGAACCGATGTGGAGGGTAGCGGTTTAAAAGCGCTATCAGAAGGTAAATCAGGAGAAATTCAAGGAAAAGTGGAAGGAAGAGCTGAAGAAGCAGAGTGTGAATACCGGAAATCGAATCCATTTCGTGCAAGAGAAAGAGGACAGGGAAAACGCTATGTTCTCTTTGTCGATCACTATGTTCCGACTTTTGACAAGGATGCCGGATCAAAAACGACCTATCAATATCTGAAAAATGCTGACAGACAAGGGCGTCATCGTGAAATTCCTTGGGGACAACTTCCTCTGTGAAGAGCCGTATACTTCGGCCTTAGAGAATCTTGGGATAGAAGTATTGTATGGCAGCAGGATGCAGGGGGGATATCTGGAACTGGATGGAGCGAAACAAGGAGATGATCGATATCAGCTACCTCAATCGTCCGCATATTGCAACGAAATATATTGATTTTATTAAGGAAAAATACCCCCTGGAAGATTATATTCTACGGACACGACCTGCACTTCCTTCGACTTCAAAGAGAGTATGAGCTTGAGCAGAGACCGGAACTTCTGGAAGAAATTCAGTATTTTTAAAAATATGGAATTCTCCGTTATGGGAAAAGGCGGAGATGAGCTATTATCCGTCTTCTTTGGAAGTGGAGGAAATCCATAAAAATAGATGACAGCATCCCGGTAAAGGCCATTACCGCCTATGTCTTCGATAAGCCGGCAGCCGTAGAGAAAATCGGAGAAGAAAGAGAGGGCATCCTCTTTGTAGGAGGCTTTGCCCACCCGCCCAATGAAGATGCTGTCCTTTGGTTCTGTGAAGAAGTTCTGCCCTTTATGAAGAGACAGCTACCCGACTTAAAGTTCCGTATAGTAGGAAGCCATGTTACGGACAAGGTGAAAGACTTGGAAAAAATAAAGGGAGTCGAGGTACTCGGCTTTGTGAGTGATGAAAGACTGCATGAGCTTTATCAGGAGAGTCGTCTTGTGATTGTTCCGCTCCGTTATGGTGCAGGGGTAAAAGGAAAGGTAGTGGAAGCTCTTCATGAGGGCGCGGCGGTGCTCACCACCTCCTGCGGTGCAGAGGGTATCCCCCATGCGAAAGAAGTCATGGTGGTGGAGGATGATCCCCGGAAGTTCGCCGATGAAGGAGTCCTTCTCTACCAAAACTTACCGAGAATTCAGGGAGTATTCACAGAAAGCAACGGAGTTTATCGCGGAGTACTTCTCCCCGGATGCGGTATTTAAGGGGATAAAGGATGATTTTTGGATTGGGTGTGGATCCATTTTACAGCGAAGAACATATTGCCATGCTCGAAAGACGAGTAGCTGATTTGAAAGCTGGAAAAAACCTTCAAGAGCATGAGCTTATCGATTTGTAAGAATCGATTCATGTAAAATAAGAGTATAAGGTTCCGAAAATAAAATGAGGGTGATGAAATGGGACTTCAACAAGTATAGAAACCCTCTTGACAGGGAATGTGGTCGAGGGAGCTCGTATAGAATTTAAGACTAGCTGGATGCCTGAAGCATCGCTAAAAACTATTTGTGCTTTCGCCAATGATATTGATAACTGGGGAGGCGGCTATATTGTTCTTGGTGTGAAAGAGAAGAATGGACGTCCCGTACTTCCGGTTGAGGGAATACCGGTCAGCCAGGTTGATGGGATGATGAAAGATTTGCTAAACAAGTGCAATCTAATTCAGCCACGTTATCTTCCTGTTGTTGCACCGATTGAATATCAAGGGAAAAACACTCATTGTAATATGGGCGCCGGGTGGGGATGTGAGGCCTTACAGCAGTCCGGATACTTTTTACTTATCTAAAGGGCAAGGCAGTTGCATCCAAGGAGCGCACGTTTTTTTATTCGCAAGATGGCAAGCACAGTAAAAGCCGTGTCAGGATGAATTAAATGAGCTTTATTCCCTATCCAACAAGGTTCCGTTTGATGATCGTGTAAAATCATCAGGCAGAAATGACGGATTTGAATATTAATCTGATTAGGCAGTACCTTTCTGCTGTCGGAAGCAGTATGGTAAAAGATTTAGATTCCAGACCGTTGGAAAAAAATTTGTGAAGACATGGGAATCTGTAATACTATGCCTGAGTATCGAAAAACCGAAGAATGTTGGATTGATGTTCTTCTCTGACGAGCCGGAGAAGTTTTTTTCCATATGCGCAGATTGATGTTGTGGCATTTCCCAAGGGACTTGGAGGAGACGAAATTGATGAGCAGACCTTTAAGGGACCACTCGATCAGCAATTGAAAGATGCTTTTGAGATATATCAGTAATAACTATATTCAGCGGAAAAATCATTAAGCATCCCGACAGAGCGGAGGCTGATCACATCTATAACTATCCTTACGCGGCATTGGAGGAAGCACTGGCAAATGCTGTGTATCATAAAGCATATGATGTTCGAGAGCCAATAGAAGTCAGAATAGAGGAAGACAAAATTGAAATTGTGAGCTATCCCGGACCGGTTTACTCAGTTACTCGTGAACAACTGAAGGACTATCGTGTTTCTAACCGCAGATACAGGAATCGTCGTATTGGAGAATTTCTTAAGGAACTTCATCTTACAGAAGGCAGAAATACCGGATTCAAGAAAATATTGGATGCAATCAAAAGGAATGGATCACCTCTACCGGAGTTTGAGACGGATAAAGAACATAGTTATTTTTATTTCTAGAATCTTTGTTCATCCTGATTTTTATTTCAGGTATGGAAGAGGATAAAAGAATTGATGAAACTGAGGTGATAAATCCTGAAAAAAGGCAAAAACTGAGGTGATAAATGAGGTGATAAATCCCCAAAAAAAGGCAAAACTGAGGTGATAAATGAGGGTGATAAATCCCGAAAAAGCTAAAACTGAGGTGATAAATGAGGTGATAAATTCCGGAAAAGCTAAAATTGATGGGATAAATGATGGGATAAAATCAAAACTGTCCAATATATCAGATAATAAACGTGAAAAAATAGAGGAACTTCTTCTGATTATCACAGGAAATCCTTGTGCAGAAATTGGCTCGATTGCAATACAACTTGGTGTATCAAGGTCTACAGCGGAAAGATATCTCGCGGAGCTAAGAAGAATGGAAATAGTTAAGAGAGAAGGATCCAATAAGAATGGAAAATGGCGGATACTCTGATTGCATAAGCCTTATACAGGAGTCCATGCAATATCATACGAGCACAGCATAGTTAAGATCGAAGGAGTTGGGAAAACAATGGAAGCAATTCTTTTATGCGGAGGTCTCGGCACGAGACTTCGTTCGGTGGTTTCCGACCGCCCGAAGCCTATGGCGGATATAGCGGGGAAGCCCTTTCTTCATTACCTTGTGAAAATGCTTTCCAAGAGCGGTGTAAAGCACCTGATTTTTGCTCTCGGCTATATGGGAGAGCAGATAGAGGCATACTTTAAAAGCGGAGAGGAATATGGACTATCCATATCCTATTCTTATGAGGAAAGTCCCCTAGGAACAGGTGGAGCCATCAGAAACGCTCTTTCCCACGTTTCTGCGGAAAATGTCCTTGTTTTAAATGCGGATACCTATTTTTCATACGGACTATGAAAGCTTGCTAAGAGAGCAGCTTAAGAACAAGGCAGCCATGACGATAGCCAGCAGAAAAAAATAGAGGACATCTCCCGCTACGGAGCAATCCTTAAGGATGAAAGCGGACGGATTCTTCGTTGGAATGAGAAAATGTCTCCGGATCAGGCGGAAGCATCGTGCCCCGGAGAAATCAACGGGGGCATTTATGTCATGCAAAAAAAGCCTTATTGAGAAAAATCCCCGAAGGAAAGCAGAGTCTGGAAAAATGACTGCATCCCGGCATGGCTAAAGGACGGAGTCTATCTTCAGGCGATTCCCTCGGACGGCTATTTTATGGATATCGGGATACCGGAAGACTACGCACAGTTCCGGAAAGACATAGAGAACGGGACGATAGAGCAAGAAAGCAGGACAGAATGCTGAAAAAAACCGTATTTTTTTAGATCAGGGATGGAACAATTAATGAAGAAGTCTCCTATCTCCACAGGGCGGAGGACTTCCGCTTTCTGCCCAGGTGGTGGAGGGCATGAAGCTTCTCTATGAACAGGGCTTTCAACTTGTTGTGATTACAAATCAGGCAGGAATCGGAAGAGGCTATTATACGGAGAAAGATGCAGAACTGCTTCACCGTTATATGAGAGAGGAGCTTAAGACACAGGGTATTTTCCTGCAAGGCATCTACTACTGTCCTCATCACTTGGAGGGTCTCCCTCCGTACAATACTGACTGCTCTTGCAGAAAGCCGAAGACGGGACTCTTTTATCAGGCGGAATGGGATATGCTTTTGGAAGAGAGAAATAAAGAAGATGCTCTTGCCCCCATACGAAAGCCCAAAATCGGCGAATCAATCCAAAGCGCCTACCGGCTGACAGAAAGGGAGTACAAGAAGCTGGAAGAAGAAAACCGCAGTCTTTCCGAGCGAAAGAACTGGCTTTCCTCTTCTTATATGATCGGGGACAAGCTCCTTGACTGCACGGCAGGAGCAGAGTTCGGTGTAAAATCCATACTTCTTGGAACGGGCTACGGAAAAGAAGAGTTGGAGAGAGCCAAAAAAGAAGGAAAGCAAGATTTCTCTTACTTTCCTACACTTTTAGATGCGGTAAAAGCGATATTATAGGCTATCCAAAAAAATACTGCTCCAGCATAAGGCACAGACAGTGATAAATCGGAAGATGCAGCTCCTGAATCTGGTAGGTTTCCCCGGAAGGTACGACGATGGAAAGGTCGGCCAAGTTTTTTTCCCCCGTCCCGCCATCTTTTCCGGTTAGTAAAATGCTTGGAATCCCCATGGCCTTAGCAAGCTTTTTAATGCAGATCCTACATTCTTCGCATTTCCGGAAGTGCTGATTCCGAAGAGAACATCCTCTTTCTTTCCATATCCCAAAAGGCACTGCGCATAAAAAAGAGCTTCATCCTGATCATTGCTGAAAGCGGTATGAAGAGCGGTCTGAGAACTGAAGGAAATCGCGGGAAGCCCTTGCTCCAAGTGTTTAGTAAAATAATCCGCCTCCTGCTCTCCGTAAAGCTCTTTCAAACGAGGTTTGCAAGCTCAGGCTTGATTTTTCTCTTTTTGAACAAAAGGCCTTCATCAGCTCTCCGACGAGTGTGGTCACTGTCTGAAGAACTCCCCCCGTTACCGCAGAGAAGCAGCTTTCCGCCCTTCAGAAAAGAATCCCGCATGATTGAAAATGCTTCCCATACCTCATCATGAACAGCTTTCAGCACCGGATATCTATCTTCTAAAATCGTCAATTCCTTATAAGCCTTTTTCTTCTTGAATATTCATTTTTTCTCCTTATCCTTTTAAATCTCTTCTATTTACTTTTGCTATTTTCTACTCTTTAACATCGTTTCGCTTTGCATAGAAAACGAATTGTTATTGTGCCTTATTGAGCTTAAATCAAAGTAAATCATAGCATAGCTTTCCGGGAAATGGGTGAGGAAAAATTATTGAACAGAGATTTTTATTTAATAGGGATTTTGTGGTAATTACTGAAAAGTATTTACTTTGAGCATGGATGGAATTATAATTTTATTACTAAAAAGGTAATTAAAAACAAGGGAAGGAGGAGATGATTTAGTTTGTTAAGGTAACGGAGGTGTCGAACCATTATGAATAATGTAAAATGAATATAAAGATATAGTGGCATATCACCCGGGATATTATATAGCAGATATTATTGAGGATATGGGCATTAGTCAGGCTGAATTTGCGACAAGGATGGGAACAACGGCCAAAACTTTAAGTCAGTTAATTCATGCTCAGGCGAATATTTCTAATGACTTAGCAAAGAAGCTTTCTGCAATGACAGGAACAAGCATAGAGCTTTGGCAGAATTTACAAAATACCTATGATAAAAAAAGCGGATTGAAAATAGAACAGGCGAAGGATATTGACGCGCAGAAAGATGTGATAAAAGAAATAGATTATAAATATTTTTGTGGAAGTCGTTGGTTTGCCGAAAGTAAAAAGCATAATTGATCAGATAGCAAATTTATGTTGTTTTTAAAAGGTCTCAGATTTGCGAATCATGTTACAGCCTGATTTTTTTGGTGAATTTCAGAACTGCTTCACCACGTAACAGCAAAAAGAATATTATGAATTCAGGGCTTGGATTCAAACAGCTATTAATATTTCGAAGAATATCGATACTAAACCCTATGATGCAGAAAAATTAAAAGGATATTTGCCGGAGTTAAGAAGTATGACTGTGCAAAAGCCGGAAGAATTTTTGCCAAGAATGCGAGAAATTTTTTCCGAATGTGGAGTGGCATTTGTTTTATTGCCACATTTAAAGAATTCCGGAGTAAATGGTGCTGTTAAGTGGGTAACAGAGGACAGGGTCGTGCTTGCAATGAATAATCGAGGACTCGATGCAGATAAGTTTTGGTTTTCTCTATTTCATGAAATCAAGCACGTTCTTCAACAAAAGGTAAAAACTTTATTTGTAAGCAGCACGGCGGAAGAAATGACTGAGATAAATAATAACCTTGAAACAGAAGCAGATAAGTTTGCAACTAACTATTTAATTCCCCCGGTAGAGTATAAAAAGATTAGCTCCAACAAGATTCATTTCGGATAAGGAGATAGTCGAATTTGCTAAATCAATAGAAATTCACCCGGGAATTGTCGCGGGAAGACTGCAACATGAAGGAATCATTGCACAGAATAGATGCTCAAAAGCTAAAAAGAAAGTATGTATTGGAACTTCAGACATATCGTGCAGGCTGAACCATAGCCTGCACGATATGTCTTTTCTACCCTCGAAAGAAAGTTGAGCGGAATTTCAAAGGGAAAAAAACTAAGAAAAATATTTCGTCTTTTTAGTTTAAAAATTATAAACAAACAAAAATCATAATTCTTAAAAATCGTCACAATTGCCAATTGAAAAGTGAAAAACCGGAACAAAAAAATGAGAAAAACCGTTTCTATTACATTTTGAACCCCTCTTAAGCAAGGTCTATTGAAAAAGAAAATGGCACTGATAGAATTTAAAGCAGGATACGCATTGCTTGGAAAAGAAGCAATCAGAGGGATTTGATTTTTAAATAGAGTAGGTTACAGTGAAGGAACGCCCGCTACATCGAGCCTTTCTGTATTCATGCGGAAAGATTGACTTTCTTACTATTTTGTATGGTATGGAAAATGCGAAGAGGTAGGCGATGGCGATGAAGAATAATAGGAATTATATTGCACAAATGAACAAGGGCATGAAGCAGAAGCTTTCTATGCTCTTGATAGCTTGTCTTTTGTTCACCGGTTATCATGGTCTTACCATTTCCGGAAGAGCAGAGCAGGAAGAAAAAGAACAGACGAACGAGATCTCCGTCTCCGGCACGCAGGTGAAGGTTCAACTGCTTGGCGAAGATATAAGAAGAGCGGCGAAAGAAGCCATTGAAAAAGGAGATCGAGTAGAAGCCGCGGCTTTACAGGGTTACAGCGGAGACGAGGACTTGCAGAAAGAGTATGCAGAGATTTTCTCTTCCGAGAAAGAAGTCTATGAGATTCCGCTTGACAGCATTTCGAAGGACTTTCTGAGAGCCTTGCCGAGGAAGAAGCCGGTTTACAGGTCTTTGTAGAAAGAGATGCGAAGGACCTTGAGAGACTCGTAAGAAAAGAAAGCAAAGAAAGCTTGCTTCTTTATGATGGAAACAGCCAGCTGTCACAGCTCTTCCCGGAGACTAAGCAGGAAGAATCAAAGTCGGCAGTGGAGAAAGAAGAGGAAAACGGAGCGGAGGAAGCTCATGCGTCCGACAGCAATATCGAAAAAACGGAAAGAAATACAGAACTGACAGGAAGTGAGTTAATCACCTTCCTTTATAAGAATAAGGCGGATCACAGAATCAGCTTCCAGCTTTCTGTTGATGGGAATACATACCCGAAGGTAGTCGTATCCCCGAAGACACAGCTTTTCAAGTCTTTCCTTGATAAGTTGAAGAAGGAAGAGAAGAAGCCGCAGGCAGAGACTACGGTCGTAGCAAGCACGGAAGCAAAAGCATCAACAGCAGCAGAAAGTACAGAGACAGAAGCAACTGCAAGTGCTGAAGAGACAGAAGAGAGCGAGCCGGAAAGCGCAGCTTCTTCCGTGAGTCTTGTTTCGACAGAAGGTAGTAGTGAAGAAACTACGGTTGCGGAAACCACGGTAGTAGAGACTGCGGAAGCAGAGAGTGCAGAAGAATCAGCTGAAACTAAGGAGCATACTACTGAAGGCACAGAAGAAACCGAAGCTACAGAAGAAACTGCAGCGGAAAGCAAAGCTACAGAAGCAGCGAAGGAAAAGAAAGAAAATTTACCGGCTTCTTACAGGAAGTGATTAGTCACTATGAAGAGTTCTTGGGAGAACTGGAAACCGCAAGATTCGCACAGTATAGCTTAAATGAGCTTGGAAGAAAGACCCAGAACGTTGAGATTAAAGGCTTCGTAACTGTAGAAGTGTTCTATGATGAAGATGCATTCGATGAGGATGTTGTGCTTGAGCGAAGCGCCTTGTGAAGCCGGAAGAAGAAGGGCAGAAAGAGGGAGAGAAGCTCACAGAAGAGCAGGTAAAGGCGATGAAGGATCAGGCTATCTATGATGATTCCGATGCCTTGGACATTCGCTTCGTAAGTAAGACAGATAGAACGAAAAGAAGTAGAACCGAAGGTTCCTGTTTCCGTGCGCCTTACCTTTGATAAAGAAGCTGTTCCGGAAGATGCGAGTGCGGATACTGTGGCTATCCATCACATCGTTGAAGAAAAAGACACCAGCAAAGTAAAGATGGTAGAGACGGTTGTTCAGTGGAGTTAGAGAAAAAAAGCAGAAGAACAAGTAGAGGCAAGAAAAATCCGCAGGAGATGCCACAGAACAAGAGGAAAGTACTGTAGACGCACAAACAACTTATAGTGAGTCCTTGGCTAAGCTGGAAAAAGAAAGTGTTGCTTCCGAGCAGAAGGAAGGAATCACAAAGGAGTTTATTGCAAATTCTTTTTCTGCGTACATTGTGACATGGCAGTGTGACCCGTCTGTGTTTTATGGAATTCGCTTCCACTATGTAGATAAGAATTTCAAAGAGATTGGTCCAACGGTTTACAAGAAGGTTACGGAGTGGACGGAACAGATTGGTAATAATTCAGGGGTAAAGACGATTTATTATAAATCTGAAAAAGATGCTCAAGGTAATAAAACGTATAGTGGTGTTGCATTAAAGTCTTTCCCTAACTTTACCCTAAAAGAGGTCGGCGGACAAAAAAAGGTAGAAGCAGGTGCTCCGTATACCGCGATGCCGGAACTAAAGGAATACACTTATAAAGACGGCAAAAAATACAAGGGAATAGAAGTATATTATATAGATAACGAAGCTTTCTGGTGGGAATATATGCATAATGGGGAGCAACATAGTACCCTCTTTACAAAGGATTGTGCGTATACGGACTTCTATTTCATATATGAGTTGAAGCCTGGTAAGGTCACCCACAATGAGAAAGATATTTCACCAAATCTTGTCAATGAGAAATTTATTAAAGATAACCAGAATGGTACTTATGATTTAACCCTTACGGGGCAGGTGAAGCAGCAGACAACCAAGCAGAAGCTGGATATCCTTTTTGTTTATGACAATACTGCGGTAATGGCAACAGGATTTAATTTCAAGGAAAAAGATAAGAAATTATCTTCCGATGACTATGCATCAAAAATGATGCAAAATCCACTAAAGTCAAGAAAGAACTTTCTGACTTTATGAAGCGGATGTCTGATAACAAAGACGTAGATGCTCGCTTTGCATTGGTTACAATGGATGGAGACAAAGGCTTTAATAATGTAGACGAAACTGTTAAAGCAAAGTACGATTCAGATTCGAGTTATTTTTAGCACGCATGATCGTTTCTATAAGAATTCCATAGCGATGCTTGGCGGGAATGATGGTGATATCAATATTGTTGGAGACTATAAAGGTGATAAAGGGGGCCATCTCGAGTGGCTGTCAGAAGCAGAAGATGATGCTGGAAAAGAGTCATGGATTTAATGTCGATGATAAAGCAGATAATGACACAAAAAACGTATATGGCTTTACCAATAAATCGTCGGATATCATCGCAAAACTGAACGCTCTTGATGAGAAGAACAGTACCTATAAGAACAGTGATTCTAGAACGATTAGCGGTGAAAACTATGCGTCCGCTATGAAAAATGTAAATGATCTTATGGGTCAGGGAGGAAATTACGAAGTTAATGCTGGTGGATTAACAAATGATAGTGCAAAAGCTCGTTCCGATGCAGAAAAGATAGTTGTGTTCATTACCGGAGGAAATCCAAAGTTTGCAACAATTCAGGAAACCGGAGTTTATGATGATACCCATCGATTTAATGACTCGGATTACTATATGATCCGCAGAAATTATAATAGAGGGTGGAGTTACGGAAATGGATACAGCATCAACTTCCCGGCTTTGAATCAGGCAAGAGGGGAACTTAGCAAGCTCACAAATGTAGACGCTTTTTATAGCATTGGTGTAGGAGCAAAAACTAATTGGAAGTACCTGAATGACTTTGCCATGGGGGCAGTACTATGATGAAGACGGCAACCACAGAACGGGTGAAAACTACAATGAGAAAAAACATCCTGACAGAAGAGAAAAAGCTTTGGCAGAAAATGTAAGGTATAAGTGCTTTGATGCTTCCTCTGAAGAAAAGTTAGCTTCGGCTTTCCAGCATATATTTGAGCGAGTAGCGAGAAAACCATGTTCAAAACATCGTAATCCGAGACGTTCTGACAAATAATGTTCAGCTGATTATGAAGGACAGTAAGCCGGATGTAATCGGACAGCTGGTTAAGATGATACCGAATGAAAATGGGCAGGCAGTCGAAGTTGATAAGGTTCTTGAACCGGCTGAAATGAAGAAGCTTGGCTTAGAACGTTTCGAGATAAAGGCAAAAAAAGTGTCTGCTAGGGATACCGGTATACAAGGGACTGATCTATGACGGAGAAAGATGGCTTCTCACCTTAGAGACAGTTCCTGAAGATTTCGCTTTACCGGCAGGATACGACATCCGCATGGTGGCTAAGGTAGAACCTACGGAAGAAGCGAAGAAGTCGTTTGAAAGCGGCTCGGGATATACCGATGAAGGTGATGCCAGAACGGATTTAAATGACATTTATCAGACTTATCTGCATCGGGGGTACCATGAGGATGGAGAACCGGATAGCAAGTTCAATTCTTCAGCGCATAAGTTTGGTCTGTTCACGAATGAGTATGCGGACATACGTATAAAACCAAAAAGCCTGACGGTTCGGAAGTTCTCCACAGACCAAAAAGTATAACAAGCCGATTATCAGTAAAGGCTCTCTGATTATCGAAAAAACTTTCTCGGGTCTGGAAGGAACAAAACTTTTTGATGACAGTAGCGGAAAGATAACGGATTTCGGAAAGAAGGTACTAAAGCAGCTGGAGTTTAAAGTAGAGGTGGAGGAATTCAGAGGATTAAATCAGTATGGGCAAGAAACTTATGAAATTACTCCTCTTCTTGAACTTAACTTGAAAGACGATTCGTGGTGGAAGGAACCGGCAAACTTTAAAGATGGAGTGACCTCGGGAGTTACAGGAAAGGATAATCTTACACACAAGGTTACACTTAAGATAGTACAGGACAGTGGAAAGGCTCCGCAGCTTATAATCACAGTTGACAACCTTATTCCGGAGCAAGAGATATAGGGTTGTGGAGTATTGTAATAAACCGTATGGGGCTGTAGAGAAGATTGAACTTTCGGGTAGTGACTATCAGCTTAAAGGTGTTTCCCTAAATGAAAATCCGATTATTTCTATTTCTCAATCCGGATTGAAGAGATTAGATAGATCGGAATCGTGCAAACCGGACAATGTCTTCAAAATCACAAACTGCTATGAAAAAAAGGAAAACCCGAAGACGATTACGGTTAAGAAGGTAGTCACAGGAATAGCAAGACCTGCGGCATCTTCCAAGGAAAAGTTTCAGTTCCACCTTGTAATCAAAAAGCATGACGGAGGTACGGGACAGTCGCTTAGTGGCGCGGAAATGGACTCCATTATAAGTGACTTGAATGCGAAAACGCAAATTCTTCTAATTTTAAGATTAGCAAAGCTCCAATCAATCTTACGAGCCCGAAAAGTAATTAAAGAGGATACGATTTCTTTTGAACTTGGAGATGAAGAGTCGATTCAGATTCCTTTAAAAACCAAACTATCGTTTCCAAGTTTATGAAAAGAAAAGCGAGGGATATGGGAAAGCGGAGATAGTGTCTGATTGGAAAGGAAGCAGTCGTACGATTACAGCTAAAAACAGGGGCAAGATGATCATCAGAATGAGTTCACGTATATGGAAGCACTTGAAGATCCGTATGATGGAGAAATCATTACCTTCCAAAAACCCTACTGAATTTTTACGATTCCTACCGGTTTAACGAGAGACACAACACCTTATCTTCTCAGTATCTTCGGATTTGTAGCGATGGCGGGGGTATACTCACAATCAAGAAGAAGAAAAGAATAGAGATTTAATATTCTTTTCTGAACAGAAAGTCTACTGCAACAGAGGCTTTGGACAACAAAAGAAAGGATAGAATACATCCTTTCGCAATAAGAACCATTTGGCAAGTTCATGGAAAACCTTATAGATATCTCTTCCGATGCAGATACAGCTGCTGAAGAAGAACAAAGTTGGAAAAGAACTTCGATGCACCGAATATCGACGAAAGGAGTTGAAATGGCGACTCCGGTGTCTCCAACAGCAGATGCATCTGCATCGGAAGAGAACTTGTTTTAGACACGAGTATTATCGACCGGACAAGAAAGAATATAAGGCTTTCAAGTAGCACAATAAATCGAAGGATCGCAACCTTCTGTTTATATATCACACAATGTTTCTACTATTTTTTTAAAAAAGGGAGAGAAAAACATGAGAAAGAATTTGAACAAACTCGCAACTCTGGCATTATCCGGAATGATGGTAATGTCTATGGCAGTGCCTGCATTCGCGGCATCAAATTTTGAAAAAGGTTAGTGATTTTCCTAAGGTGGTTCATACTGATGGAAAGACCTTAGCACCTTCAACAACTTTTGAGTTCGAGGTTAAGGAATTACCCGCAGAAGGAGAGCACAAATATAAGGTAGAGGTGAATGGACAGGAAGTTGAGAGAACTGCGGAGACTAAAGCAGGTATTAAAGACGCTTTAAAGCTTACCCGGTAACTTTCAAGCCTGTAGCAACGGAGCTGGGAGAAGCTGATTCAGAGGGTGCACACTTCAAGAAAAATTCTGAAGTTCAAATTGACAAAAATGCATTTGCAGGAAAAGAAAACGGTGTATATGTTTATAAGCTGACAGAGAAGAATTCTGGATACGAAGGCGTTATCTATTCTAAGGCAGAATATAAGGTTTATGTATTTAAGTATCAGGATGATGCAGGAAATGACAAATTTGCAACTGAATTTGTTGCAGTAAAGGATGCAGAGAATAACGTAATAAGCCAGAAGGTTACTCAGATTAATAACAACTACGGAAAGCATAATCCGCCTCATAATCCGGATATTCCTCCTGTAACACCTCCCGGCGGAACAGTTCCAGATCCTAATCCTAACGATACCACACACGATGTAGAGATTACGAAGAATGTTGTATTAGCCGGACTTGGTGACAGAAGTAAAGACTTCGATTTCTATGTTACAGTCAAGCCAAAAATAAGAAAGCAGTACAGAAAGATGAGAACAATAAAGATATTCCGGAAATGTACCATGTTGAACCGGTTGGTAACAGTAATTTAGGATTCACTGCTCTTACAGCTGATGTTGAAAGTACAGGATTTAAAGTAAAGCATGGAGATGGTATCCATATCTATGGATTAACTGAAAAGGATGAGGTTATCATTCGAGAGGGTAAGAATGAGTATGTAATGACTGTTAAGAATACAAGTCCCACAGATAAGACTTATCTTTCTGCAATTGTACCTGCTAAAGATGCTGACAACAACGATATTGAAAATACGGGAGCTTTCACTCTAATAAAGGATAAAGCAAAGGTTGAAGTAGAGAACAAGAAAGCTTTTATTGCACCGACAGGTATTGTAATGAATGTTGCTCCGTATGCTATGATGCTTGCTGTAGCAGGTGGCTTGGGTGTAGTATTTGTAAATCGCAAGAAGGAAGAGGAATAATTTTCCAAATCTTCTATATAGCACACATCAAAATCTTTCCAACTAACTTACTGGGCAAACAAATCTTCTTCTCCAAGCTTGGTGAGTGAAATAGGAAATTTTGAATCAGTATGAATCCCGGGGATAACCTCCCCGGGGGAATACTGCAATACAGGGTTTGTAGATTATAAACTTTGAATTCTATGGCAAGGAAAAGTCAAAGTGTATTGTGTACACACCGTGTACAGGGAAAAGGAGTGGAAAGGACAGAGAATGAACATAGCAGCGAGAGCCGCGAAGCTGGGTGATAGAGTGTTGTCTTATATTGCTATTATTCTTATGGTGACGATGCTGTCCTACGGAGGATATTCTCTTTGGGATACTTACGTGACCATGACAGGTGCCTTTCTAAGTAAAGGATTTCTGAAGTATAAACCGGATTTAAATAATCCGGAAGAAACTAGGTTAAGTTTGCAGGAGCTTTTAGCCATCAATCCGGATACGAGGGGGATGGGATTACTCTGATGGAACGCACATTGACTACCCTATGGTGCAGGGCGAAGATGACATGGAGTATGTCAACAAAGATGCTACAGGAGAGTTTGCCTTATCCGGTGCTATATTTTTAAGTGCTGAAAATAAGCCGGATTACAGTGACTCCTATATGTTAACCTATGGACATCATGTTGAAAATGGTGCTATGTATGGTGATGTGATGGAGTTTCTTAAAGAGGACTATTTTGAAAAAAACCGAACAGGCCATCTTTTTTTACCGGATGGAAGGGCAAGAAACTTAGAAGTTTTTGCCGTAATAGAATGTGATGCTTATGACAGGATGATCTATAGTGTCGATGATAAAAAGGGACAGATTATGAATCTTGTAAATTACCTTGAAGAGCATTCTACACATTTTAGGGACATTGGGATGAAAGAATCGGATCAGGTGATGGCACTATCCACCTGTGTGTCGCTGGAAACAAATGGACGAGCAGTGGTTATGGTAAGAGTTGACCCATAAAGGGAGGAGTAACGGAGATGAGAGCGAAAGAGTTTTTTTATAAAGGGCTGGCAAGCTTCTATCAGCTGTGCTTTTCCTTTCGGTAGGGACTAAGTATGGCTTCGCAGGCTGCACCAGGGAGTTACTGTGAAGATTCCTGTAAAGATTAGTGTTCAGGGAAAAGCTCCGGATGAAACCTATAAAGTCGTTATGGAAAGGGTAAGTGAAGGGTCACCTCTTGCAAGCCCTAGCGAGATATCTAGGACGGGATCAGGTGAAAAAGACTATGATTTGCAATTCAATATTGTATATACAGCAGAAGGAGAATATACATATAAGGTTTATCAGGTAAAAGGAAATAAAGAAAAACTTTAATTATGATAAAACGTATCTATACGGTAATTGTGAAAGTGAAATATGCTCCGGATAGAAATGCAGATGGCAGTACATCCGGGTGGAGTCTAAAAGCGTTTATCCTGGCAGGGATAAACGAAACTGAAAAAAATGGGAAGATAGTCTTTACCAATGAATACAGAAAATCCGGTGGAAATACCCCCCCGGGCGGTGGTGGAGATACTCCTCCCGGTGGTGGCGGAGACACACCCCGACACCGACACCTCCTAACCCGACACAACCTGTGCCGAAGATTCCGGAAGTGCAAGGAGAGGTAAGACCTTTTGATCCGGTAAAAGCGATACAGAAAGTTCCTGCGGTTTTTGGAGCAATCAGAAAAGTCGCAACGGGAGATAGCAGTTCTATGGCACTATACGGCTTGTTTGCCGCTACATCAATGTGTTCCCTATTCTTCTGGGGAATCGGACAGAAAAAGAAAGAGAAGAAAGCCTAAGGGTATCAAATGCTTCCTATTATATATAGATAAGCATAGGATATAAGAAACAACATGTGTGATACCTTTACAGGGGGATGGTTAGTCTTTTAGCTACAGAGGTATTGAGAGAGAGTCTTCGGCGTCGATTTCGACGCCGGGGGCTCTTTGCTGTTGTTTTTTTCTTCCGGATGATCCGCCTATCGGGGAGTCTTTTATTTACTCTCCGTAAGCCAATCCACTATATATAGGAGTTCTATACCCTTTATGTTTCCGCTATCTTCATAGCGTCCTGTAATCAATACCTTTCTGTGATTATCGGGAATTTGCAGTAGATTATCCGTTTCGTGGGTATTGCTTGGTAGTCGGTAGCAGACTTTGGTAATACTCGACGGTTCCATTCTTTCTTGCTATAAAGTCAATTTCCTTCTCTTCAAGTCTTCCGACATCGACGGTGTAGCCTCTACGGAGCAATTCCATAAAGACGATATTTTCCAAGCGATTTCCGTAATTGCCTTCCTGGAATCCTACTGCTATGTTTCTAAGACCGTGATCCACCATAAAATACTTTGCATTTTGTCGTAAGTAAGCTTTTCCACGTAAATCATAAGGCATTGCTTCATAAAACAAAAAGGCTTCTTGTAGTAAGTCCAGATATTTTCCTACAGTATGATAGGAAATGGATAGTTTTTCGTGGGATAAAAGATTGGATATCTTTGTGCTGCTGATCATCTGCCCGGCATTATCGGCTAAAAAAGAAACGATTCTTTTTAGCGCGAAGGTATCTCGTACATTTCCTCTGCTTGCAATATCATTTAAAAGTATGGAGTCATATATACCTGAGAGAATACCGGACTTCAGCTCCTCGTTGGAGAGAATGACTCCGGGAAGTCCTCCGTACTTTTCATATTCTTTATAGGCGATATCCGTTTCTCGTGTATTTAGGGGAATTCCTTTCGCCTCCAGAAACTCATGAAAGGAAAAAGGATATACAGGGATTTCCACATATCTCCCACTAAGCAGGCTTGCTAACTCTCCGGACAATAGCTTTGCGTTAGACCCGGTAAGAACTATATCGCAGTTATAACTTACCCGAAAACCGTTGATGACCTCTTGCCATGCATCGACATATTGGACCTCATCAATGAGAAGATAAAAAGTTTTCCCGTCTTCAGGACAGAGACGCTCCAGTAAAGTGCCTAAATCTTCCTTGGACTGCACGTTTCGATAGGCATAGGCCTCCAAGTTAAGGTATACAATATGGTCAGAAGAAACGTTCTCGCTCTCTAGGTACTCCATATACTGTTTTAATAGTACAGACTTCCCGGAACGACGAACTCCGGTAATAATTTTAATGAAGTCGGTATCTCGAAAGGATATTAACTTGTTTAGATACTGTGCTCTTAAATACATAAATCTCCTTTTCTCTGCTTGCTTTACTTGAAAAAGACTTAGAAAGAACCTAGAAAGGACGCGCAGGTAAGAATCTTATTCTTATATATTTTTGCAAAGCCTATTCTTATAGTAGTACAGAATTATACTTCTGTAAATTGTAAAATTATGAGATTTGTAGAACTATACTTCTATAAATTAAAAGTATTTACAATATATAGAACTATATTTCTGAAAAGCTAGAAGCATTTACAATGAATAGAACTATATTTCTGAAAAACTGAAGTATTTACAATGAATAGAATGATATTTCTGTAAAAATGAAAAGACAGGAACAAGTATAAATCGCTATGACACCTTATAATGAAAAAATAAAGCGCAATTATGATATTTTATTCATATGGAAAGCATCGTGGCTTGTTAAATAGTGCGGTGTGAAATGAAGCAAAGAATCATTGGAGAAAGAACAAGATGGGGGGAAACATGGCTTTAACAGTAGAGAAGGGACGCCCGGAAAAAAGTGAAGGAAGAAGCAAAAAGGAACTTGCGGTTTATGATTATCTGGATAAACTGGGGATTTCTATGAACGGGTGGATCATCCGGAAGCGCATACCATGGAAGATTGCGCCGTGATTGAAGAGGCATTTTCCGCAAGAGTATGCAAAAATCTCTTTCTTACGAACAGTAAGCACAGCTTTTACTATCTTCTTATGATGCCGGGTGAGAAGGTATTTAAGACAGCAGAGTTGTCGAAAGCAATCGGCTGCGGACACCTTTCTTTTGCGGATGGGGAGGAGATGGAACGAGTACTGGGCTGCACTCCGGGATCGGCCTCTGTCTTCGGCTTAATACATGATAAAGAGGACTTGGTGGAGCTTCTTGTGGATAAAGACTTGATGAAAGAAGAGTATCTCTGCGCTCATCCCTGCCACAATATTGCAACATTGAAGCTGCGGACCAAAGACATTTTCACGAAGTTCTTAAAGGCGACGAAGCATTATAAGACGGAGGTAAGCTTTGAAAAAGGGGAGGGGTAGGCCTATGAATAATTTAGTTAATAATCTCCATGCAGATGTTTATGCAAATATTAAAATGCTAATGGAGAATGCAAGAACGGATGTAGCGAAGCAAGTCAATAATATATTGGTAAAAACCTATTGGGAAATAGGGAGAATTATTGTAGAAGATGAGCAAGGTCATGCAGATAGAGCCGGGTATGGGAAAAAGCTTTACTGAAAGATTTTGTCTAAAAATGCTGACTAAAGAATTTGGGCGTGGATTTTCGGTTTCTAATCTACAGTTTATGAGGAGATTCTATCAAGAATATGAAATTCAACAGACACTGTCTGTTAAATTGAGTTGGTCGCATTATTGTGAGTTATTGACTATTGAGGAGAAGAATAAGCGTAGCTTTTATGAAAAAGAAACTGTCCATGCAAATTGGTCCGTAAGGGAATTAAAAAGACAAATAAATACATCGTTATTTGAGAGATTATTGCTATCAAGTGGGGATGAAAATAAAGAAAAAGTATTAGATCTAGCTCTAAAGGGAAAATGAAATAGCCACTCCAAAAGGATATCATAAAAGATCCTTATGTATTTGAATTTTTAGGATTACCTGAAGAAAAACCGATTATGGAAAGTGATTTAGAAAAAGCACTTGTAACTCATATTGAAAAATTCTTACTTGAACTTGGCAAAGGGTTTATGTATGTAGGTTCACAGCAAAGGGTAACACTTGGAAATACCCATTATTATGTTGATATGGTATTTTACAATAAAATCCTAAGAAGCTATGTGCTTATTGAACTTAAGACAGCTAAGTTAATGCCTGAAGCAGTGGGACAGCTTAATATGTATCTGAACTACTATAAAGCCGAAGTGAATGATGAAATGGATAATGAACCTATCGGGATTATTCTTTGTACGAACAAGGATAGTATACAGGCGGAATATGCACTTGGCAGCTTATCTAACCAGATCTTTGCTTCTAAATATACGCTATATATTCCGGATAGAGAACAGTTAGAAGAGCAGGTAGAAAGAGTAGTAAAAGAATATAAGAAAAAATCATAAAACTGTTTTTAGAGCGCGTTCTCTAAATAAATCGCTTGACGGGGCACCTCATCCATGCTAGACTTGCATGGTACTTGGGGCAATGCCCTATTTTTTATGCACTAATTTCGTAGTCATGCGAAGTTAAAAATCATTGGAGGTGAAAGCCGTGCGTACAAAGATTATATTAGCATGTACAGAATGTAAGCAAAGAAATTACTTTCTCACAAAGGAGAAGAAACTTCATCCTGAGCGTATGGAAGTGACCAAGTATTGTAAGTTCTGCAAAAAGCACACGTTGCATAAGGAGACAAAATAATGCAAGGAGAGAAAAAGTCCGGACTGAGTTCTTTTTTGTCAGGTTTGGAAGCGGAATTCAAAAGAATTGTTTTCCCTACACGGCAGGATGTAATTAAGCAGTCTATTGCTACGGTTGTCATCAGTATCCTGATCGGTTTACTGATTACCGGCTTAGACATTGCCATGAAATGGGGTCTTGGATTGATTCTTGTAAAGTAAAGGTGGGAAGATGGCAGAGAAAAACACAGAAGCCCGCTGGTATGTAGCGCATACCTATTCGGGTTATGAAAATAAGGTCAAGATGGATTTGGAGAAAACCATTGATAACCGTGGCCTTCAAGATGTGATTTTAGAGGTCAGTGTTCCCATGCAACCGGTTATTGAAATGAAGAACGGTGTGGAGAAGAAGACAGACAAGAAGATGTTTCCGGGCTATGTTCTTGTAAACATGGTCATGAACGATGAAACTTGGTATGTTGTTCGTAACACCAGAGGCGTTACAGGTTTTGTAGGACCCGGATCTAAGCCGGTTCCTCTTTCCGAGGAAGAAATCCTCACCTTAGGATACAGGAAGTCTGAGGTATTGGTTGATTTCGCTGAAGGAGACACAGTGAGTGTTATTTCCGGAACATGGAAGGATACCATTGGTGTCATTACCCAGATCAATGACCAGAAGAAGACTGTCACCATTAACGTAGAGATGTTCGGTAGGGATACCCCGGTAGAACTGTCCTACGGCGAAGTGCAGAAGTTAAGATAAGATTTGGTAATACCCGAGGGATTTTATCCCATGGAGTACATTTAGCCACCGCTTGCAGAGCAAGCTCGTGGGAGGGTTTACCCGCAATTACCACAAGGAGGTGCCTATATGGCAAAGAAAGTAGAAGGTTACATTAAGTTACAGATTCCCGCTGGAAAAGCAACTCCGGCTCCCCCCGTTGGTCCTGCTTTAGGACAGCACGGTGTTAACATTGTTGCATTTACAAAGGAGTTCAATGCAAGAACTGCAAATGAAGGCGACATGATTATCCCCGTAGTTATCACGGTTTATGCAGATAGAAGTTTCAGCTTTATCACGAAGACTCCTCCGGCTGCTGTTCTCATTAAGAAAGCATGTAAGCTGCAGAAGGCATCCGGCGAGCCCAATAAGAATAAAGTTGCAACAATTTCTAAAGCTGACCTTCAGAAGATTGCAGAGACAAAGATGAAAGACTTAAATGCCGCATCAATCGAAGCTGCAATGTCCATGATCGCAGGAACCTGCAGATCCATGGGTGTCAACGTAGAACAATAAGAAGGGGAGGCGATTGTTAAATGAAACAGGGTAAGAGATATGCCGAAGTGGCAAAGGCTGTAGATAGACAGGTTAAGTACAGTGAAGCAGATGCAATTGCTATGGTTAAGAAGAATGCAACTGCGAAGTTCGATGAGACAGTGGAATTACACATCAGAACCGGATGTGACGGTCGTCACGCTGACCAGCAGGTTAGAGGATCTGTTGTTCTTCCTGCAGGAACAGGTAAGAATGTTCGTATCTTAGTATTTGCTAAGGATGCAAAGGCGGATGAGGCTCTTGCAGCAGGTGCGGACTTTGTTGGTGCGGATGATCTTGTACCAAGAATTCAGGGCGGTTGGTTTGACTACGATGTCGTTATTGCGACTCCGGATATGATGGGGGTTGTTGGACGTATCGGACGTTTGCTCGGACCGAAGGGCTTGATGCCGAACCCGAAGCTTGGAACCGTTACCATGGATGTAGCGAAGGCTATCGCTGATACTAAGGCCGGTAAGGTTGAGTACAGACTGGACAAGGCGAACATCATCCACGTTCCTGTTGGAAAGGCTTCCTTCACGGAAGAGCAGTTAAAGTCCAACCTGGATGCTTTGATGGCAGCTATCGTTAAGGCTCGTCCGTCAAGCTTAAAGGGTGCTTACATGAAGTCCATTACTTTGACTTCTACCATGGGCCCCGGTGTGAAGCTGGATGCAGTACAGTTCGGTGCATAAGAAAATTTCTAAAGACTACTTGGGATAAGACCCAAGTAGTCTTTTTTGTTATATAAGTTATTGAGACATATAGGACAAAATAGATATAACAATGCTGAGCTGGAGTATTACTGATTTTAAGTTGCGCTAAGTTGCAGTAAGTTGCAAAAAAACAAGGAAAATTCTCTTTGAAAAAAATCAGAAACCGCGTAAAAATAAGGGTTTGTGAAGAGTACAAAGTAGAAATTTAAGTTGCAGTAAGTTGCAAATGGGCATTTTGCGTATAATAGAAAAACAATAAATTACAACGAATTTTGTAATTATTTAATTTTTTTATACCCGAAAGAAATCATAATATTTTCTGAATTTCCTTCTAAACTAAAAAAAGCTACGTAAAAAAAGTGAATTTTTGAAGAAGAAAGGAAGAAGAATGAAATTCAGAAAACAACTTATGTTACTTTTGACCATGACAGGTCTGGGACTTCTTTCTTATGGAACCGCATTTGCGGAAACGAGGACGGAGCTTTGGACAAAGGAAAGCCATGACTACGGTGCCAAGCTACCCTACCTTCGCTACGAGGCGGAAGAGGGAGTTGAAGTGATGCGGTGCTGAAGCACTCCACGACCTACGATGAAACGGAGATGGAGGCTTCCAACCAGAGCTATGTACAGTTGACCAAGGAGGATTCTTCATTACGCTTTACGCTAAAGAAGGCGGCCAATGCCATGACCCTTCGTTTTACCATGCCGGAGGATGCATCCGGAGAGCTGGAGATTTCTGTAGAGAGAAATGGAGAGCTTCTTGGAAAGAAAAACGCTGGAGTTGGACAACAGTTCTGCTTGGCAGTATGTGAAGGAAAATGATGTTTTTTTGATGAAAAGATAGCCGGCTCTCATTCTCGTTTTTCGTTTTGATGAGAGACATTTTCTCTGGAAAAATGACAACAAGGAATTAATGGAACTGGAGGAGGGTGACGTACTCACCATCCGCAGAACCGATAAAAAAAGCGGATGAACTGGGAATCGACTTTATTGAGCTGGAAGAGGCGCCGGAAGCAAAGGAAGCGCCGGACAACAGCATTTCCATTACAGATGCTCCCTATAGCGCGGTGCCAAACGATGGACAGGACGATTCCAAAGCATTTCTGGATGCCCTGAAAGACGCGGACAAGGAGAACAAGACCTTATATATTCCGGAGGGAACCTTCGATTTTGACCAAAAGCTGGTGCTAAGTGCTACGGATATGCGGATTACCGGTGCAGGAATCTGGCACACCCGGCTTCATTTTACCTCTGAGGAGCAGGCCGGAGGCGGTATTGAGTTTCTGGACAGCAGTTCAAATGTCGAGATGGATAACCTATACATGGATTCCGAATTAAAGTCCCGTTTTCATCAGGAGGCAAATTACAAGGGAATCGCCGGCGTTTTGGGAGAGAATTCCAAGCTACATGACCTCTGGCTTGAGCATTTTGAATGCGGAATCTGGGTAGGAGACTATGTGGAAGCGGATAAAATGAAATACACCGATAAGCTGATTGTTTCCAACAGCCGTATCCGAAACAACTTTGCGGATGGGGTGAACTTTGCCCAGGGAACCAAGAATTCCAAGGTGCAGAACTCCAATATCCGTGGAAATGGCGATGACGGTCTGGCAACCTTTGCCAGCAAGGCGATTGTGAAAATCAAGGAAAAAGGTCAATGGAGAAGAGCGGGTTCGTTATATCCATACGAAATCCAAGCCTGCGGAGAACAATGCCTTTTTAAACAACACGGTGGAGCTGACCTGGCGAGCTTCCGGCATTGCCCTCCACGGCGGTGAAAACCATCGCATTGAAGGAAATCTGGTGAAGGACATCACATCCGGCCCGGGCCTGCGTGTCAGCACCGTTTTCCCCGGTTATAACTTTGATGACAACCAAAATATTTCTATTAAGAGAAATCTCTTGATTCAGACCGGAACCGACAACGATTTCTACGGCAATGCCCTGGCTTCCATTCATTTTTGAAAAGCTTTACGGAGAAATGAAGAAGATTCAAGTCACGGATAATCGCCTGATTAATTCTCCCACGGAAAAATATTCCGCAAACTTCTATATTCCGGAAGAGGGTACAACAGAAATTACTTTAAGAAATAACGAAGTGAAAAACATTGATTTAGAGCCGATGCTGGCTGAGGAGGAGAAAAAACTTCGTGCCTTTATCCGAGGAAGAAAAAGCTTGCGGAAGAGCAGAAGAAGGCGGAAGAACTGAAGAAGGCAGAAGAGCAGAAGAAGGCGGCGGAGCAGCAGGCAAAAGCATGAGGGCGAACAGTCCGGCCATGACGGCGCCCCTGAATATCGAGCTCCACGATCAGGAAGAGATTCCGGTAACTGCAAACTTTAAAGCTCTACTGGTTCTCCGGTGAAACTGAGGAAAACGGAAGAACCGTCCGTTACTGGGTGAAGAAGCTGGAAGGCATTCATCTGGACGAGTCCATGGAGTATTCCCTTGAGGACGGCACCAAGGTCTTCAACTTTACCCCGGATGACATCCTGAAGTATATCCCCATTTCCGGAACCGCCTTTGAAGAAGATTATTACTATGAAGGAGAGGACTGGATTCGTTGGGAGAGTCCGGAAGGGTACAGTATGTGAAGATTCGGTACTGGAGTCCGAAAGAGGCATGAATCGATTTCTAAAAATTCTTGACATTTCTTCGGAAAGATGCTAGTATCTGCAAGGTATTAACCGAAGACAGCAGGTATCTATAGCTTCCATGGTCGTATATCGCAGTTTTTCTGCATCGACCGAAAAGCTAAAGGATCTAAAGAGCAATCGCCCGCCGAGGAAAGAATAAAGGATTGGCTTCAGAAATGGAGCGTGGAATTCGTATTTTCATCCCCTGTCTTTGGCAGGGGATTTTTGATTCTTACGGGAGTTTCGTGGAAACACAAAAAGCCCATTCGCGTTAATACTTTCTAAAAAAATAAAGAAGGAGGAAACCGAAGATGGCAAAGGTTGAATTAAAGCAGCCGATTATCGACGAAATCAAGGGATTTTTGGACGGTGCTGTAGCAGCTACTGTTGTAGACTATCGTGGACTTACCGTTGCGGAAGATACAGCACTTCGTAAGGCTTTGAGAGAAGCAGGCGTGCAGTACAAGGTCTTCAAGAACACCCTGATTAAGAGAGCAGCAGAGGGAACGGACTTCGCTCAGTTGGATCCAGTTTTAGACGGACCTACCGCTCTTGCCGTATCTAAGGATGATGCTACTGCGGCAGCAAGAATTTTTGCAAAGTTTGCAAAAGACCTCTCCCAAGTTGGAGTTTAAGGGGGCTGTTGTAGAAGGAAAGTTCTACGATGCAAAGGCAGTACAGGCACTGGCAGAGATTCCGTCCAGAGAAGAGCTTCTGGGAAGACTTCTCGGATCGATCAAATCCCCTGTTACAAACTTCGCTCGTGTGCTTAACCAGATTGCACAGAAGGACGGCGGAGAAGCTGCATAAGGCAGCTTAAGCAGAAGCATTCTGCAGAATTCGAAGAAATCGAAGCTTTTTAGGACACAGTTCTAAGGACGGGGAGCAGATGAAGTGATTCTCGTCAAAACAGAGGAACAGAACTTTTCTGTTCGAAAAAAATAATATTAATGGAGGAAAATACAATGGCAAAGTTAACTGTTGAAGAGTTTATTGCAGCAATTAAGGAACTTTCCGTAATGGAATTAAATGATTTGGTAAAGGCTTGCGAAGAGGAATTCGGCGTTTCCGCAGCAGCAGGCGTTGTAGTTGCAGCAGCAGGTGCAGGTGCAGGAGCAGGTGCAGCTGAGGAAGAGAAGACCGAGTTCGATGTTGAGCTTACAGATGTAGGCCCGAACAAGATCAAGGTTATCAAGGTTGTTCGTGAGGCTACCGGTCTTGGACTTAAGGAAGCTAAAGACCTCGTTGAGGCAGCTCCGAAGGTTCTTAAGGAAGGTGCTTCCAAGGCTGAAGCTGATGATATCAAGGCTAAGCTTGAGGCTGAAGGCGCTAAGATTACTCTTAAGTAATTTATCTGAAAATGGATGTAAGAACGTACTGCTTAAGAAACAGGACAGCCGTTCCGAAGATGAGAAGGTCAGGGTGCAAGCTCGGGCCTTCTTTTTATTCATAACGAGTATCGTGCGCAAAGCGTGCGATATCTCGTTTTTCTTTTTTGTTTTTTCTATTGTATTCTTGACGGAAATAATGGCATACGATAAAGTGAGTTATATAAGAATATACATTGGATATACAAAAAAAGAACATCGAAAAAGATATAGTAGAGAACGGAAATCTCATTTCCGGATAGGCTTCATGTCATTTATACAGGAGGAAAAATATGGAGAAGGCTATACAAGAATACACTACACTATCACAATGGGGGAATTCCAAAGCAACAAGAATTCCTGCAAGTGTTTTAAAGTTGTTGAATATTGATGTCAACCAAAAATTTTCCGTTTCTGTACAAGGTCAGTCCATTGTATTAACACCGGAAAAAACACAAGCAACGAGCATTCATGAATTATTTGCGGATTGGGAAGATGATGGGCTTCGCCATCATGAGTTGGATTGGGGAACAGCAGAAGGCGAGGAGTTGCCATGGTAGTTTCTCAAGGGGATATTTTTTGTTGATTTTCAATCCCAGCATTGGTCATGAGCAAAAAAATCGACGACCTGCGATAGCTCTTAGCCATGATCTGGTGGCTCGGTTTGGGGGATTAACGATTGTTGCACCAATTTCTTCAACGACACGGAACTATCCAACGTATCATCAATTAAGAACAACAAGGAAGATACAAGGAAAGGTGATGTTAGATCAAACTATAGCGTTGGATTTAAAAGCTCGATCCGTTACACAGATTGAAGAATCGTTGGATAAGGAAGAGCTAAAAGAAATCATTGATAAGTATAAACTGCTATTTGACATAGTGGAGTAAGAAGAACTAAACAATAGACAGAGTTAAGTAACAAATGCAGTATAGGCATGAAAGAGGGCAATCTGAGCGCACCTCCTCTTGACTTTCTCCATAATCGATGTTAAAAGTTATGCAGAACTAACCATTGTTAGCGCAGACTACATTGTATTGAAAAATGGAAATGAAATACAAAAGGGTTAGCCTTGACTTAGTAATAATTCCTATTTTATACTACCGATACATTCATTAAACTTTTGCTTTTCTAGGAGAAAGTGAGCCGATATAGTTACATATAGGCTGCTTTTTTGATGAGGCAGAGTTTTGAACAGTCCTGTATATGGATTTACCAACTGTTATTATGAGACAGCTGATAGCTCATTTTACAGAACGGAATAATTAGTAGATTGTATTTTTAAAGGAGGGTTTTATGTTTTTAGCAAATGTAGCATGGAAGAAGATTGGGATTTTCGCAGGTGGAATTCTTTTCGGTACAGCCGGAATGAAGATTTTAGGATCCAAGGATGCGAAGAAGATGTACACAGAGGCAGCGGCAGCCGTGCTCCGCGGTCAGGACTGTGTTATGAAGGTCAGCACCACCATTAAGGAGAACTGTGAAGATATCTATGCTGATGCAAAGCGTATTAATGAGAAGAGAGCGGAAGAGGAAGAGAAGTCTTTAATCTGTGACTGCGAAGCAGAGTGTGACGGTAAAGAAGTTTAATTTAGAGCTTGGTGCAAAGCCTGTAGTATTTTATTCTTAACGAGTACGCCTACAAGGCGAGCAGTTTTTGTTTCATGGAAAACGAAGTAAGGGAAAGGTAAGGGAAATGAAGTGTAAGATTTTACATGAATCCCAAGGTCGTATGAGGGTTCGTGCTTTACAGCCAAGGATGACTGTGGAGCAGGCGGATATTTTAGAGTATTATCTGAAAGCCCAAGAGGGTGTTATTTACGCGAAGGTAAACGACAGAACGGCAGACGCCATTATTTCTTACGAAGGAACACGGGAGGGGATTGTTCTTGCCCTCCCGTTTTTTTCTTATGAGGAGAATGTGGCACTTGTGCCGGATCATACCGGAAGGGCATTGAATCGGGAGTATGAGGATAAGCTGGTCATGACGGTTGTAAACCGTGTGGTGAATGTCCTCTTTTTCCCTGTTCCGTTAAAGCGGGTACTCACTGGAATCAAGGCAATTCCGTATGTTCTTAAGGGGATTGGAAGCATTTTAAAAGGAAAAATAGAGGTTGCGCTCCTTGATGCAGTGGCGATTTCCGCATCCATTCTCACGGGAGACTATGATACGGCATCTTCAGTAATGTTCCTGCTCGGCATTGGAGAAATTCTGGAAGAGTGGACACACAAGAAGTCGGTGGATGACCTTGCGCGTACGATGTCTCTAGATGTAGATAAGGTTTGGACCTTGGTACAGGGCGAGGAAGTGCTTCTTCCTGTAAATGAAGTGAAGGTCGGAGCAGAGATTGTTGTCCGCACCGGAAACATGATTCCGTTAGATGGAAAACTTTCTTCCGGAGAGGCCATGGTTAATCAGGCTTCTATGACGGGTGAGTCCGTGCCGGTCAGAAAGACAAAGGGCAGTTATGCCTATGCGGGAACGGTTGTGGAAGAGGGAGAATGCCATATTATCGTAGAGAAAGAGGCAGGCTCCGGCCGTTATGATCGTATTGTGAAAATGATTGAGGAGTCGGAGAAGCTGAAGAGCTCTACGGAGGATAAGGCTTCGCATCTTGCGGATAAGCTTGTTCCCTATAGTCTTGGCGGTGCTGCTTTGGCTTATCTTTTTACTCGAAATGTGACGAAGGCGCTGGCCTTTTTGATGGTGGATTTCTCTGTGCGCTGAAACTGTCTATGCCTGTTGCGGTGCTTTCCGCAATGAGAGAAGCCGGAAAGTATCATATTTCCGTAAAGGGCGGTAAGTTTATGGAAGTGATTTCGAGGCGGATACCATTGTCTTTGATAAGACAGGTACCTTGACCTATGCAAAGCCCAGGGTAGAAGAGGTTATAACCTTTATGGGGGCTGACGAAGACGAGATGCTTCGTATGGCGGCGTGTCTGGAAGAGCACTATCCTCACTCTATGGCAAATGCGGTAGTAACGGAGGCGGAGAGAAGAGATTTACATCACGCAGAGCGACACTCCAAGGTGGAGTATGTTGTAGCGCATGGTATTTCCAGCATTTATGAAGAGAAGAGAGTGCTGATCGGAAGCTATCATTTTATCTTTGAAGATGAGAAGTGTACAGTGCCGAAGGGGTGAGGAAGCGAAGTTCCATGCCATTCCGGAGGAATATTCTTCCCTTTATCTTGCGGTGAATGGTCAGCTTGCGGCGGTAATTCTCGTATCTGATCCGCTTCGTGCGGAAGCAAAGGATGTTATTCGGAAGTTAAAACACTTGGGCATCAATAAGGTTGTGATGATGACCGGAGACAATAAACACACGGCAAAAGCGGTGGCGAAGAAGGTCGGTGTGGACGAGTTCTATGCAGAGGTGCTTCCGGAGGACAAGGCGAAGTTTATTCAGGAAGAGCACAAGAAGGGACGTAAGGTCATCATGGTAGGAGACGGAATCAACGATTCTCCGGCTCTTTCCGAGGCGGATGCGGGCATTGCCATTTTCCGCGGGAGCGGCGATTGCGAAGGAAGTTGCCGATATCACGGTGAAAGAGGGAGACCTTTATGAGCTGGTTATCTTAAAGGAAATCAGTAATCGTCTGATGCACAGAATTAATGATAACTATCGCTTTATTATCGGATTTAACTCAGCGCTTATCGGATTGGGATTCTTCGGAGTCATTACTCCGTCCGGCTCTGCACTGTTCCATAATCTTTCGACTATTGCGACCGGATTAAAGAGCATGACTGCACTTCTTCCGAAAGAGAAGAAGGAGGAAGTACAGCTTCTCGTACAGAATGCGAAGGAGCAGAATGAAAGTTTGGCTTTGGAAGTGAGCAAGTCGGCGTAGGTAAGTCGAGCGAAAGGGAATAAATCGGCAAAGACACCGGGAGAAAGGAATTTAGATTAGTACAAGAGTTAAAAACAGGAGGACAAGATGAAACCGTATGAGAGCCATGAATCAGAGGAGAATTATTTAGAGGCGATTTTGATGCTGTCTTTGGATCACAGAAAGGTTCGTGCCATTGACATCGCAAATATGCTGGGGTTTTTCCAAGCCGAGCGTGAGCATTGCCTTAAAAGAGGCTGAAAGAAGAAGGCAAGGTAGAAGTGGATGAGAAGGGGCGTTAACCCTGACAGAGCATGGTCTTTCCATTGCGCAGGCTACCTATGAGAAAGCATACGGTTTTTGACGGATGTACTGGTGGCTTTAGGAGTCAATGCCTATACGGCATCCCAGGATGCCTGTCGTATGGAACATGTCTTAAGCCCGGAATCCTTTGGGAAGATTAAAAACTTCTACGCTAAGTGGAAAGAAGGGGCTTACAAAAAGTAGTTCTGAATAGAGGTAATATAAGAGAGGAGCCGGCAGCATTGCTGTCGGCTCTTTTTAGCTAAATACTTTTTACACATTTTTACAATATATTCAAGTGGTGATTTACACATTTTTACATATGTTTAAGGGGTTAATTTACACGTTTTTACATAGACTTCAAGCATTTTTGTAGCAGTCAAGAAAAGTAGACAAATTTATTGATAAGAAAAGTAGACACCTTGATATAAAAAAGGAGATTGCAAGAGCCTGAGTGAAAAATCGAGTTCCTCAGTTGACAATTAAGTTAGATAGTGCTAATTTATTAGATGGTTTTTATATGCTAACCATAGAGTGAGCTTTAGTTTGCTCTTGTCTGTTTTGGGACGGAAAAAGAGCAAGAATAGCGAAAGGAGGGAGACTATGCCACTTACATTGGCCGGTACCGGTGTGCCACTGGAAATTAAAAGAATCGGCGGTTCTGCGGAGATGAAGCAGCACCTGAGTGACCTGGGATTTGTGGTCGGAGGACAAGTGACTGTGATTTCTGCATCTCTTGGAAATGTCATTGTAAAGATTAAGGATGCAAGGGTGGCCATCAGTGAAGAGATGGCAAACAAGATTATAGTCTAGCGTTTTTAACGGGAAATGCTTATGAGATAGTTCCAGAGTCTGAGTTGGTATTTAGCGGGTTAACACAAAATAATGTGCACTGACTCGTTACAGATTAGGAAAGAAGATGGAGGAGAGTATGACACTGAAAGATTTGAAAACCGGGACAGAGCGCTGTGGTGAAGAAATTAACAGGAGAAGGGCGCTGTAAAAAAAGAAGAATTATGGATATGGGGCCTGACGAAAGGGTGCAGAGATATTTTGTGCGTAAGGTGGCACCCTCTGGGGAGATCCCTTGGAGATTACCGTTCGAGGCTATGAACTTTCTGTTCGTAAGGCGGATGCGGAGATGATTGAAGTGGAAGAGAAGGTTTAGGAGGAAGAAAATGGCTGTAACAATAGCACTTGCCGGTAACCCGAATGCCGGAAAAACAACATTATTTAACCAGTTAACAGGCTCGAACCAGTATGTAGGAAACTGGCCGGGTGTTACGGTAGAGAAGAAGGAAGGTAAAGTTAAAGGGACATAAGGACATCGTGATTGCCGACCTTCCCGGTATTTACTCTCTGTCTCCTTATACCCTCGAGGAAGTGGTTGCGAGAAACTACCTGATTAACAATAGACCGAATGCGATTTTTAAATATCGTGGACGGCACGAACTTGGAGAGAAACCTCTACCTGTCCACGCAGTTAAAGGAGCTTGGCGTTCCGGTAATCATGGCCATCAATATGATGGATGTCGTAACAAAGAACGGAGATGTTTTGAACCTGGAAGCTCTCGGTAAAGCCATGGGTTGTAAGGTAATCAGCATTTCCGCACTTCGTAATCAGGGAATTGACGAGTTGATTTCGGAAGCGGTAGCGGAAGCAAACAGCGGTGCAGTACCTGCGATTGAACATCGTTTTTCTGAAAATGTGGAAAAAGCTCTTTCCGAGATTCAAAGTAAGATTAGCGGAGAAGTTCCCGAAGCGCTTGCACGATTCTTTGCTATCAAGCTTTTTGAAAGAGACGACAAGATTCGAAATGAGCTTCCGGAGAAGGCAAAGAATGTCGATGTGGAGAGTATTATTTCCGGAATTGAAAAAGAAGAAGACGATGATGCGGAGAGTATCATCACAAATGAGCGATATAAGTATATTCAGAGTATTATTTCTTCCGCTTATGAGAAGCGTGGAAAGACCGGTCTTACGACATCGGATAAGATTGACTCTATTGTTACGAATCGTTTCATTGCTCTCCCGCTTTTTGCACTCATCATGTTTGCCGTGTACTATATCTCCATTTCCACAGTGGGAACGAAGATGACCGACTGGGTAAATGACGTGCTTTTCGGTTCAGATCCGTGGTCCTTCTTCGGACTTGTTGATCTTCCGTCCATCCCGGGTGCAGTTACAAGTCTTCTGGAGTCCATGAACGTGAATGAGGCTTTACAGGGTCTTGTGATTGACGGTATTGTTGCCGGTCTTGGTGCAGTACTCGGTTTCTGACCGCAGATGCTCACCTTCTTCCTCTTCCTTGCTTTCTTGGAAGGGTGTGGATATATGGCGAGAGTGGCCTTCATCATGGACCGTAGTGTTTCCGTAAGTTCGGTCTTTCAGGAAAGTCCTTTATCCCGATGCTGATTGGTACCGGGCTGCGGTGTACCGGGGTTATGGGATCCCGTACGGTAGAGAATGAAAGAGACCGTCGTATGACGATTATGACGACCACCTTCATTCCTTGCTCCGCAAAGCTTCCGGTTATTGGTTTACTTGCCGGCGCGTTATTCAATAATTCCGCATGGGTAGGCTGGAGTGCTTATTTCCTTGGCGTTTGTGCCATCGTGTTCTCCGGTATCGTATTAAAGAAGACCAAAGATGTTCGCAGGACAGCCGGCGCCTTTCGTTATGGAGCTCCCGGCGTACCACCCTGCCCCGTCCTATCGATATCTTAAAGAGTATGGCGGAGAGAGGAATGTCTTTCGTAAAGAAGGCAGGTACCGTTATTCTCCTTGCGACCATCCTGGTTTGGTTCTTGTCCAGATTTAATTTCCGGATGCAGTATCTTCCGGAAGATGACATGGATACATCCATTCTTGCCGCTTTTGGTAATGCTTTTACATGGCTCTTTGCTCCTCTTGGTTGGGGCAAGTGGAAGGCTGTAGTGGCAGCGCTACGGACTCATTGCAAAGGAAAAATGTAGTAGGTACTTTTCGAACCCTCTTCCACTATCAGGGTGCAGAAGAGCTTGCCGAGTCCGGTGATCAGATTTGGGGCACAGGTTCGTGAGTATTTTGGAAATGGTATCGCAGGATACAGTTTCCTTGCTTTCAACTTGTTCTGTGCTCCTGCTTCGCAGCAATCGGCGCCATCAAGAGAGAGATGAACAATGGTCGTTGGACGATGTTTGCCATTGGTTGGGAGTGCTTCTTGGCTTACTGCGTATCTCTCGTAATCTACCAGATTGGCGGACTCATCGCCGGTGTTGTCAGCTTCAATTTCTTCACCATTGTGGCAATTGCGCTGATTCTGATTGGCATTTGGGGACTCTTCCGTCCTTATAAGGAAGCGGATACCCTTTCCGAGAAAGAAGAAAGAGCCGTAGAGAGAGCAATGGCTTAAAGGAATTTGCCTGATATTTCTTGGCATTTCTAATAAATTGAACTGTCCCCCCCCAGTATATATTGCAATACCCTCTTCCTGTTTCGCTTGAGAAGAGGGTATTGTGTTCTTAAGAAGTATTGCATTCTTAACAAGGCTTGCTTTCAGTGCATGCGATATAGGATTTTTTTCAAAAAAATTTTTATTTTTCTTTCTATTATCTCGAGCGGGAATCCTCTATAATAGGAATTAGTTATTCAAAACTAATTCTTGCATGACTTAGTTTAGAGAAAATATATTTTAGAAAAAAATGATAAAAAAAGGAGTGGGGATAGGAGTTTGGAATGCAGATAGAAATATAGAAGGAAGAATCCGGGTCTATGAGTTGAAAGACGGAAAGATAGAGAAATAGAAAGAAGGTAAAATAATGGGAAATATTGTGGTGATTTTGTTTGTGGCAGGCTTGATTTTCCTGATTATTCGCGCTTTACGGAAGGAACACAAGAGAAGCGGTTCTTGTGCTTTTTGCAGTTATGCGAAGTCAGGAAAAATGCGATCATGTCGGGCATGAAGAGTTGGATCATACGGACTTTCATCTTACAAAGGAACAGCAGGCTATTCTGGACAGACATAGCAGGAATAGAAAGAAAGCATAGTAGTTTTGCCGGAATTTGGGTACAATACAGATAAGATTGCTATGGTGGTTTGTAAAAGGAGCAGTTTATGTTACGTATTGAATCCGATGAATTAAGAGTAGATATAAAAGAAGAAGGAGCGGAACTCCACTCTGTTTTTGATAAGACGAGTGGACAAGAGCTCCTTTGGCAAGGGGGCGCATTGTGGAAGGAACAGGCGCCTGTTTTATTTCCCTTTATCGGACGTCTCTCAAGGGAAATGCTATCTCTATAATGAGAAGAAGTACTCCATGGGCTTGCATGGCTTTGCTCGGGAAAATACTTTCCGTGTTGTAGAAAATGAACAGGAAAGCTGTATTCTGGAGCTTAGAGACACGGCGGTGACAAGGCAGTCCTATCCTTTTTCGTTTCGCTTAAGAATGCTCTATAGAGTAGAGGGGAAGAATCTGTTTATGGAGACTAAGGTAGAAAATCTTGGCGTGGAGACCCTGTTTTTTGGACTGGGCTTACATCCGGCTTTCAGCTTTTTACTCCGGAAGAGAAAAATATCGGACTTTGAAGTGTATTTTTCCGGAGCTTGGAGAAAAGAAGCCGGAGCGAATTCTTTTTCCAAGGATTGTTTCACAAAAAAAGAGAGGAGAAATTTCCTTAGAGGAAAAAACGCTCTCGCTCTCTTCTGCTTTATTTAAAAAGGATGCAGTGGTTTTATCCGGAACGGGATCCGCTCTTTTCTTAAGAAAGAAGGGGACAGAAAGAGGGATTTATATGGAATACCCGGACTATCCCTATATTGGCCTTTGGCAACCCTATGGGAAGGATGCGCCTTTCCTCTGCCTGGAGCCGTGGACCTCTTCCCGGAAGAGAAGGGATAGAGGAAGACATCGCGAAGAAAGAGGACTTCTCTCCTCTTACCGGAAGAGGAAAAGTCTTTCCATTGCTTGATTCAACTGCTGTAGTCTATTCTCTCTACGAGCAATACTCGTGATGAAGAAATCAAAATAATAAATAGATTCTTTGCAATATAGGTCTGAATGCGGGGTAGTCTCGAGCCCGTCGGTACTTGCGAAAAACAAGAGAAACGCAGTTTTTCGCTTAGTATCCGTTACGTGGCGAAGCTAGCGAGAGCGTGCCCCAAGTTCAGACCTATATTGCTTAGAAAAATTATTTTGATTTTTACAGCCCTTTTTGAGAAGAAAGAGCTCTAAGCTCTTTCTTTTGCTTCATTTTGCTCTTTTTTTATAGAAGTAGAGAATCACAAGGAGAGAAAAGGCTTCCGAGCAAGGGAAGGCAAGCCATACGCCGGTCATTTTGCCAGATAGAGGAAAGGACCAAGGCGAAGAAGACGATGGCAAAGGTTCCTCGAATCAAAGAAGTGAGGAAGGCCGGCTTCGGGTTATTCGTTGCGGAGAAATAGGATACCAAAAAGGGTATTGATTCCGACAAAGAAGAAAGCCCAGAAGTAAAGGTGGATGCCCTCTGCGGCATACTGGTGAAGACCTGCATTGTTTTTCACTGTTAAATAGAGAAATAAAGAAATCACTTTTTGAAGTTTACGGTAAAGACAATGGTCAGGGAAAAAAGCAATGCGGTTACGATTCCGTATTGCAGATATTTTTTCAGGGCTTTATTGTCTTTTTTTCCGTAGCTGTGGCTCATTAGAGGTTGTACACCCTGTGCAAGACCGTTAAATATAGCGTTGCAGACTGCAGAGACATTGGCAACGACTCCATAGCTTGCTACTCCGATATTTCCGGAGATCTTTAAGATGAGCATGTTAAAGGTGGTAATGGTGACGGCATTCGCGATTTCTCCGACAAAGTTCGAAAGACCGAGCTGACAGCAGGCGCAGAGATGCTTAAAGCGCGGTGTTTGCCAACCGAAGGGAATGGTATTCTTCTTACTGCAGTAGTGTAAGAGGCAATAGGCGGATCCCACGATAGGGGAAAGTCCGGTTGCCAGCGCTGCCCCGGCCATACCCATGTTCATAGGAAACATAAAGATATAGTCAAACACGATATTAAAAAGACTCGCGATGACAGAACCAATCATAGCATTGGATGGATTGTTGTCGTTTCGCACATAGGCTCCGGTGGTATAGTTGGCCATATAGAAGAAAGCAAAAGGGAGAATCGTCCGAACATAGGGGATTCCCAAGTCCTGAAGCTCCCGGTCCGCTCCCAAAAGCTGTAAAATCTGCCTCGGGAAGAAAAGTCCGCCAATCAAAAAAGGGATGCTGAATACGGCATTCCAGAAAAGAGCTTGTAAAAAGAAGGAGTTTACATCTTTGCCCCTTGCCTTACGGATACTGTATCTTGTTGCGCTTCCGATTCCGAGCATGGAGCCCAGAGCATTCATCATGCCGTAGAGAGGGAGTGCCAGATTTAAGACGGCAAGTCCGTCACTTCCGGAATAAGACGCAATAAAAAAAGTATCTGCCAGGATATAGACGGAAATACCAATCATGGCAGCAACACTATGACTTACATAATGAATAAAACGCTTCATATATCAACCCCTGATTAACTGAAAATAATGGAATGCCTTAACGGTGTTTTTTTGCAAAAATCCTCTTGCAGTAGTATAATAAAGCACATTTAGACAGTATCTTGCTATCCTAACATAGAATAGAGCGATTTCGCAAGGTTAAGCTTCTTTAGAAGAACTTTGTAAGCGGAAGACACAGATTTGTGCTTTGGAATAAGCGAATTTTCTAAAAAATCGATGAAAATCAATCGAAAGGGATATAGAGTAGTCGGATAGAAGCTGCAGGTTTGGTGAGAGGGAGAAATCAATGAGGAAGATTCTTACGGAGGAAGAAAAGTTCAGGCAGATGATGGAAGAGCCAGTACAGACTCTGATTCCGCGCCTTGCACTTCCGTCTATGGTATCGATGATTGTGGTGGCTGTTTACAATATGGCAGACACTTTTTTTGTGTCTCAGCTCGGGACTTCTGCCTCCGGTGCGGTGGGAATCGTCTATTCCATGATGGCGATTATCCAAGCTATTGCTTTTATGATCGGGATGGGCTGTGGAAATGAGATCTCTCGTCTGCTTGGCGCTAAAAAGCAAGAAGAAGCGGAACGCTTTGTAGCAATCGGGTTTTTTTACGGAGCTCTTCCTCGGGACGTTTATCGCCCTTTTCTGTATTATTTATGTAGTACCTCTTATTTATGCGCTTGGTTCTACAAAGACGATAGCTCCTTATGCTATAAGCTATGCAAAATATGTTCTTCTCGGGACACCCTTTATTATGGCGTCTCTCGGGATGAACAATATGCTTCGCTTTCAGGGAAACTCTTTCTATTCCATGTTGGGAATTGCTACCGGCGGCATCCTAAATATGTTCTTGGATCCGCTTTTTATCTACGGCTTTAAAATGGGAATCATGGGTGCGGCAGTGGCGACCACACTTAGCCAGATGGTTTCCTTTTTATCTTTACTCTATCAATGCAATAAGATGCCGGCTTGCATCAGTGTTTCCTTAAAAAAACTTTAAGCCTAGTTTGAAACGTTATAGTCTGATTTTTGCAGTTCGGCCTACCGAGTCTTGCCAGGCAGGGCATTGCCGGGATTTCAACAATTATTCTGAACTTTTCGGCACACCCCTATGGAGATGCCGCGATTGCCGCCATGGCAATCGTCATGCGTATTACGATGTTTTTAAATTCCCTTGTCATCGGTTTTTGGACAGGGATTCCAGCCGGTTTGCGGTTATTGCTACGGGGGCGAAAAAAACTACAAGAGGGTGGAACAGGCCTATTATTTTTAGTTTAAAGGTATGTTTTCTTATGCTAATTGTTATGGGAGCGGTGGTATTTTTTTCTTTTGCAAAGCCGCTGATTACCGTCTTTAGAAGAGAGGATGCGGAGGTAATTCGCATCGGTTATCTGGCGCTCCGCCTGCAATGCCTTACGATTCCACTTGCAGCGCAGATTACCATGGCCAATATGTTCAGTCAGACTACGGGATATCCGTTCCGTGCAAGCATTGTGGCTCTTCTTCGTCAGGGAATCTGTCTGATTCCGGTCCTGCTCATTTTGCCGCCGCTTTTCGGTCTCTTCGGTGTGCAGTTGTCTCAGCCTGTGAGTGATGTTTTTGCGGCAAGTATTGCCTTTTTGATTACCGGCGGAATCCTGAAAGAGCTTCGGGCTAGATCGGATAATCCGATAAAGAAAGAACAGTAGGACAAATCAGGGAAAAAGGGCGAAAGAACTGCTTTTTGTAGCTTATTCTGTTCAGCAAAAAGTGATGTTTTTTTGGGAAAATAGGGGAATGATGTTTTCGTTTTTACTGCTAATCATTTATCTTTCGTTTATCAGTCTGGGGCTTCCGGATGCCTTTACTCGGCTCTGCATGGCCGATTATGCATGAGGAGCTGAAGGTCCCTCTTTCCTATTCGGGTAGCGTGTATATGCTGATTTCCTGCTGTACGATTTTGTCCAGTCTAAAGAGTGAGAGCTTAAACCGGCGCTTTGGAACAGGTAAGATAACCGCATTTTCCGTATTGCTCACCGCTTTGGCTATTTTTGGATTTTCTATGAGTCGCTCTTTCTATATGCTGCTTCTTTTTGCCATTCCCTATGGGCTTGGAGCAGGTTCGGTGGACGCGGCCTTGAATCATTATGTTGCTTTACACTATTCCAGCAGGCACATGAACTGGCTACACTGTATGTGGGGAATCGGTGCTTCAATCGGTCCCTACATTATGGGCTTTGTTCTGCAAAGGGGATTTTCCTGGTCTAAAGGCTATCTTTTAATCGGGATACTCCAATCGGGTCTTACATTTTTGCTATTCCTAAGTCTTGGACTTTGGAAGGAGAAAGAAGATGCGAATGGCTTAGCAAAAGGAGAACTGCATGATGGAGCAGAAGCGCATTCGGAAGTAGAAACGAAAGAGAGAGCAGAAACAACTCCGGAAGCAAAAACAAATTCACTAATGACGGATACAGAATCGGAAGAAGGGAAAAAAGCAATGTCTTTTCGAGAGATTCTTCGGATTCCCGGTGCGAAGGAGTGCATTGCGAGCTTCTTTTTCTACTGTGCGATTGAGCAGACTATCGGACTATGGTCCGGTTCCTTTATGGTTTATTCTTTGCGTATTGATGCCAAGCTTGCGGCATCTTTTGTGGCTTTGTTTTATTTCGGAATCACCTTCGGGCGTTTCTTGGCCGGGTATTTTTTTCTGCAAAATGGAAGGACGAGGAGCTGATTTTGGGAGGAATCGCGATTCTTTTTCTGGGGATCGCCCTTCTTTTTCCGGCCGGTCTTTCTTCCGGAAAGCAGCTCTTCGGTATGGAGCTTCGACAAATTTTTGTTATTCTCAGCCTCCTTTTTATGGGACTGGGCTGTGCACCGATTTATCCTGCCATCATTCACTCGACCCCCTATAATTTTGGAGCGGAAAATACCTCTGCCTTAATCGGAAAGCAAATGGCTTCTGCATACATCGGGAGCCTGAGTCTGCCTCCTATTTTCGGTGTTCTGGCAAAGAATTTCGAACGGAACTTTTTTTCCATTCTATGCTGTGGTTTTGGGGATTGCCATGCTATATATGTATAAACAGCTTCTCAAAAAGACAAAAGAGGCAAAAAGAAAGAGGAAGAAGCTGATTGTATCAGATGAAGCGTAAATATAGAATGGAAAGCGGAAGGGAAAAATATAGAAAGTGGAAGTGTAAATATAGAAAGAAAAAGTGGAGGAGTCAAATTGAATAAAGATTTAACTGCGAAATTAAAAAGATAGTTTTATGGTGAATCTGGGAATTGTGATTGTGGCGGCGGCCATCTTCTTCTTTCAGGTGCCGAGTCATGTTGCGGTTTCGTCCATTTCGGGTCTGGCGATTATCCTGAATCATTTTCTGCCTCTCTCTGTTGCAACTTTGACCATGATTATGAATGTAGTGCTTCTGCTCGTTGCCTATTTCTTCTTAAGTCGCAGCTTTGCCTATAAGACGGCTTATGCGACGATTGTGCTTCCGGCCATTATGCTTCTTTTTGAGAAGTTGTTTCAAACAATCAGTCTTTGACCGGAGATGTGCTTTTAGACGTGATTGCGTATATTTTCTTTGTAAGTATCGGTCTTGCGATTTTATTTAACCGAAATACCTGTTCGGGCGGTCTGGATGTTGTAGCAAAGCTCATGCAGAAATACCTTCACATGGAACTTGGGAAGGCTCTGGGACTTGCAGGACTCTTTTATTGCTGCCCTTTCTATCTTTGCCTTCGATAAGAAAACGGTTATTTTATCGATTCTCGGGACGTACTTTAACGGGATTATTCTGGACCATTTTATCTTCGGGACAAAGTATTAAAAAGCGGGTATGTATTATCACGGATAAGGCGGATCTGATTACGGATTACATCTTACATCGCCTGCATAGCGGAATGAGTGTTTATGATATTGAAGGGGCCTACAGTCATGAACGAAAAAAGGAGATTGTAGCGGTAGTGGACAGGCAGGAATACCAGAAGCTGATGAGTTTTTTAGAGAAGGAAGATCCGAAGGCTTTTATCACGGTGTATAATGTAGCGGAAATTCATTATACGCCAAAAAAATGGTAGAGCGGTCTTGTTTTCTCCTCTGCTTTGTCAGTATAATAGTCGGCGGTATTTTTAAGATGCATATCCGACAGAAGGAGCAAAAAGATGGAAGTGCTTAAGAAGAACAAGGGAAGAATTTTAAATTATTTGCAGATTATTTTGGGATGCTTTATTACGGCGTTCTCTATGAACTGTATTCTGGTTCCCAACAAATTGTCCACCAGCGGAGTGACGGGTCTTTCCCAGATGGCGGAACGGTTCACGGGAATCAATTACAGCTATATTTATTATGTCTTTAGCATTACCATTTTGATTATTGCCTTCTTTACCTTAAGGCGGGAAGAGTTTATGAAGATTATCTTTGTCTCCTTCCTCTACCCGACACTTTTGGTTTTGACCGGGATGTTTCACTTTGTATTCGTGCAGGGGGAAATGTTTTTGGTTTGCATTTACTTTTCCATTTTCTATGGTTTGGGGTCAGGCCTTGTGCTTCGTGCAGGGGTGACCTTTGGCGGAACGGATACCATTGCGAGAATCCTGAATCGAAAGGTGTTTAAGGGAGTTGCTCTTAGCCGTGTTATGTTGTTTTTGGACGGCAGTATCCTGATTTCTTTGGGGTTTGTATTTAATAAGGATGTTGCTCTCTATGCATTGGTGAACCATGTCATCTGTATTTACATTATGGACTATATGCTTTTCGGTTTCCGGCAGAAGCTCTATAAAACGAATATCATTCCTGCGAGTCAGGATGACAGTGATGATATTACCCGTTATATCTTAAGCCTTGGCAGAGGCGTGACGATGTATAAGGCTGTGGGCGCTTATACGAAGTCGGATAAGATCATGCTTTCTTCTATCATATCACCCAGACAATCCGCGCTGATTCGGAGCTATCTTGCAGAGCATTTTCCAAATGCATTTATGGAAGTTTCTCCCATTGTTACGGTTTACGGTACCGGAGAACGCTTTGTAAGGATTAAAGGGGAAGATTAATTCTACTTGTCGGGAAATGAATCTACATTTCCCGACATTCTTATTTAAACAGAAATAAAGCTACTATAGCCGGTAGAAGGAAGGATGAAGCGTTAGCTTCGATTTTCGGAGATTGGCTATAGGAGAACGAAAAACATGGGGACGGAAAAAGGCGCGTGGAGACGGCGAGGCGAAAAAATAGTTGGAAAAAAACAATCAGCTGAATTATGCGCAGCTCGGAAGGCAGATTAAGAAATATCGCATACAGAAGAAACTCAGACAGAAGGACTTGGCAAGCTTGGTATATACAACGACGAATACTATTTCCCGCTTGGAAATCGGAAGTGTAGGATGTAGCTTGGAAATGTTACTTTCTATTTCCAATGTTTTGGAGGTCAGCCCGGATGTATTACTTTTTGGAAATTTCAACCCTATGTTCAGTCGTTTTTATCCTTTCTTTTGGGAAATGAAGGATGCCATTTCCGGAAAAAAATAGAAGAATCTCTGGGAGAAATATTTCAAAACTTGGATGAGAAAGAACAGCTTTCTTCCGTAGAACGGGATTTTTCAAGATTGATTGGACAATTCTCCGTAGCGGAGAGGGGAGATTCCGGAAAGGAAGATTCGGAAGACCGAGGGGGAAAAGAACAGTCCTTTAGCTATGCTGCAGATGCTTTTTTATTCCCGAAAAAAGCAATGGAGAAAGAGTGGAAAGAAAGAGAGAAAAAAGTGGAAAATAAAGAGAAAATGCGGCAGAGAATCCGTGTTAAAGGAGAGGAAAAGGACTAAAACCGGATTAAAACCGGACTAAAACCGGATAGAGTTTTGCAGTGAACAATTTGTAAAAAAGCCTGCTTTGTGCTAGTATATAACTTTGGAATTGGACTTTTAGAGGGATATTCTTATGGGGTCGTATACTGTGTTGCAGTGGGCTACTTTTTTTATGCTCTACTGTATTTTCGGATGGTGTTATGAGTGCAGCTATTGCTCCGTTAAATCGGGACATTTGCAAAACAGGGGCTTCTGTCATGGACCTTGGATTCCTATCTACGGGGTAGGGATCTTGCTTGCTGGTTCTTTTAACGCACGGACATGAGGAGAATCTCCTCTACCTGTTTTGTGTGGGATTTATCGGAGGAACTTGTCTGGAGCTTGTCACGGGGGTGACGATGAACAAGCTCTTTCATATGAGATGGTGGGATTATTCTCAGAATCCCTTGAACTTTCACGGCTATATCTGTGTACCTGCCTCGATAGGCTGGGGATGCGCTGCAATTTTTTTGATGCGGGTTTTACATCCGAGGATTTCCGCTATACCTGCGGATTGGAGCTATATTACTTTCGTGATTATTAATACGATGTTCTATACCCTTTTTGTGGAGGATGTCATCCTTTCCACAATCGGAGCCCTGGAACTCAAGGAAAGAGTTGCGCGCCTTGCCGCGAATTCAGAAGAGATACAAAATCTTCGGAAGTCAATTGCGGAGGTCTATGAGAGGCTCGCGGATGCAAGGGGCGGAGCTGGAGCTTTCGCTGAGGAATTTCGGACTGTACAAAAAAACGGAGGGAAATGTTGCTGCGGCAAAGTTTATGGCCAGTACCGTAAAGGACTCCACAGTTGCGGTAGCCGGCAGCGTAAAAGAATCCACCTTGGCGGTAGCGGAATCCGTGAAAGATTCCACTTTGGCTGTAGCCGGTACAGTGAAGGACTCTACTTTGGCAGTGGCAGGCTCTGTAAAGAGTTCCGTTTCGGCAATGGCAAGTTCGGTAGGAGGAGCACTTTCCTTCCCCTCGACAAGAAAACTTAGAGACTTGGAAGCAAATAGAGAAAGACTGGAAGAGCGACTTGCTCTTTTGGAAGATGGAGGAAATGAGCATAGCGGCAAAATGCACTGGTGGATAAAAACCATGTTGCGCAACAATCCCGAGGCGGTTTCCGAGGATGCGGGATTTAACGACTTAAAGACAGCGGCTCTTAAACCTTTGCATGAAAAGAAGCAGAATAAGTCTTCTTTGGGAGGAAAAGCATGACTTTGGCACGAAGCATGAAGAGTCTTATGGAGGGAAACTCCGTAATTCGAAAGATGTTTGAACTGGGTCAGGAAATGGCGGAGAAATACGGAAAGGAACAGGTTTATGACTTTAGTCTTGGAAACCCGGTTGCTTCCGTGCCTTATGAGGTAAAGAATGCCATTATCAGCCTTTTGGAGAATCAGGACCCGCATGAGATTCACGGATACATGAAAAATGCCGGTTTTCCCGATGTCAGAAAGCAGGTGGCGGAGCATCTTGAAAAACGCTTTGGATTAGCTTATTCGGCAGAGAATATCTTGATGTGTAACGGCGCTGCGGGGGGCTTGAATATCCTGATGCGTTGTCTTCTGGATGAAGAGGATGAGGTGCTTTGCTTTGCTCCGTATTTTACGGAATATAAGGCCTATGTTTCGCATTATAAGGCGAAGCTTACCGTGGTTCCCATGAGAAAAGATGATTTCTCCTTGAATCTGGACATGGCGGAGCAGATGATTAAGAGAAGAACCAAGGCTGTCATCCTGAACAACCCCAACAATCCGAGCGGAATCATTTACAGTGAAGAGGATCTGCGTGCTCTCACTAAAATCCTTAAGAGTGCAGAGGAAAGGCTGGGACACCCGATATATCTGATTTGTGATGAGCCTTATAGAGAACTGGCTTATGACGATAGAGAAGTGCTGTTTATGCCGGAGATTTATGAGAACAGCATTTACCTTTACTCCTTCTCAAAGACCTTGTCTATTCCGGGAGAGCGTATCGGCTATCTGGCTATCTCGGATAGAGTAGAGGAGGGAAAAAGAGCTGATGGCTGCGGCGGTGATTGCCGGAAGAACCCTAGGATTTGTGAATGCACCTTCTTTATTTCAAAAGGTCATCGGACAATGCCTTGATGTAAAGGTGGATTTGAGTTTTTATGATAGAAATAGAAAACTGCTTTATACGGAGCTTAGCGAAATGGGCTTTTCATGCGTTCCGCCGCAAGGTGCTTTCTATCTCCTTATGAAGTCTCCTATGGAAGATACGGATGCATTTTTTTAAAGCTTGCGGAAGAGGAACATATCATTTTTCGTTCCTACAGACGGCTTTTGGCCTTCCGGGTTATTTCCGTCTTGCCTATTGTCTACCCTATGAAAAAAATAGAAGCGTCCATCCCTGCATTCCGAGCTTTGGCAAAGAAGTGTCAGGAAAGGGTTTTTACAGGACAAAGAGAAGCAGTAGAAAAGCAGAAAAAACGAATAGGATTGTGGAAAGTTTGATAGGATATTGAAACGGCAAACAGAATTTTGGAAAAGAATATAGAACAGCAAAAGAGCAAGGCCTTCGCCTTGCTCTTTTTCGCTATCATTTTGAAGGGGGCTCCGAAACCCTTATTTACAGGAGAAGGTCCCGGAGTTGAGTATGAAAAGCTTTTTTTGTAGTTACATCTTATGTAACTGTGTATAGGATACTTCCTTCTGTGATGAAATTATGTTTTATGACTTAAAGAAAAAAATAAAATATATAAAGAAAAGATTAGGGAAGTTAAAAAATTCTTACACTACGGATTGAAATTTTTTTCGTTTTAAGTACCTGCCCCGATTCTCCTTTACTACCTTCCCTTCTTTTGCGACAAGCTGTCCTCTTAAGTAGACTTCCTCGATCACACACTGTACTTCTAAACCTTCTAATGGTGCATAGTCGGAGCGAGAAACCTGAGTTTCTTTGGTGATGGTCTTCTTTTTATTCGGATTAAGTATCACGATATCTGCATCGGATCCCTCCAGAAGAACACCCTTTTCCGGATACATGCCATAGAGCTTTGCCGGATTTTCGGAAAGGAGAGCACACATTCTTTCCTTTGTAATCCGTCCCTTTACCACGCCTTCGGAGAAAATCACTTCGCCTCTGGTTTCTACACCGGGCATTCCGCCGGGGATTTTTCGGAAGTCCTCCTTCCCTAAGCTTTTTTGTTCGAGAGTGAAGGAACAGTGATCCGTGCAGACCGTTTGGATTTCTCCGTCTGCAAGCGCCTTCCATAGAGCTTCCTGATCAGATTTCTTTCTAAGAGGCGGTGCAATGACATAGCGGGCGGAGGTCAGGAAATCTTCCGACTTATATAAGTCTTCTGTCATGGTCAGGTACTGAGGACAGGTCTCGGCAAAAAAACGGTCTGTCCTCTTTTTCTTGCTTCTCGAATCTCATTCAGTCCTTTTTCACAGGTAAGGTGAACATCAATAATCGGAGTATCCACTACATTGGCAATGTAGAGCATACGGTTAATGGCTTCAGCCTCTGCATCATCCGGTCTGGAAAGATAATGGGAAGAAACCCTTGCTTTCGTTTTGGGGTCGGAAATCAGTTCTTTTTGCAAAGCGGCAATCATGCCCGTATTTTCACAATGAACACCGGTAATGCCGCCTACCCTTTTCAGTTCCTCCAGGATTTCAAACATTTCTTCATCATCTACCTGAATATCGTAGGTCATATAGATCTTGAAGGTGCTTAATCCTTCATCCATCATTTTTTGACATTCCTTCTTGCTGCTCTCGTTCCAGTCCGTGATGGACATGTGAAAACCGTAATCACAGGAGGCACCCTTATCCGCCTTCTTCTGCCAGTTATGGAAGCCCTCCATGAGCGTTTCACCCTTTATACTGTGTACCAAAGTCTACGATACTTGTAGTCCCGCCGGCTATAGCGGCCTTGGTTCCGGAAGGGAAGTCATCGCAGGTTACCGTTCCTGCAACATGCAGCTCAAAGTGGGTGTGACAGTCGATAAATCCCGGAAAGAGAAGCCTTCCTTCGGCATCAATCCTCTCGGGCTCTTCTTGCAGGCTTTCTAAAAAAAGCCGTTTCTTCCTTCTGCTCTGATTCTCTGAAAATTCTTCTGATTTTTTCTCCTTCTATATAGAGATTGCCCTTAAAACTCTCCTTGGGGCTTACAATTGTCCCCTTTTCAATGCAAAGCATAATGCCTCCTTTTTCAGTTATCACTTTTGTTTCAAGCCCGGCCTACAGAAGTTCGGATATAGCACATTGTGTTTCATACATCGTATAACAGCTAAGATTCCGTAGAGCATCGGTCTATACAGCGCTTTTCCACAAACCAGTATAACACTCCTCCCCGGAAGAAACAGTGGATTTATAAAGTATTTTTTTACCGGATATAAATAGAGTAAAGATTTTTATCAGTTGATAAAGAAATAATCAGTTGATAAAGAAATAATCAGTTGATAAAGAAATAAAAAGCACTGGACAAAGTTAGCTATTACTAATATAATCAGCATTATAGTTAGTTATTATAAACTAACTAAGAAAGGGAAAGTATGGAATGGAACGGATTTTTTTGTAGAAAAAAAAGCTCTGTCGAAGATTATGTGCGCGAGCATCTCTGCCTTAATGCTCCGGTGATTGCAGGTCTAAAGCCTGCGGCAATCTTTACGGTGAGCTATGAAGAAAAGAAAATGCTGGAGAGTTTATTTTCTCGCTACAATGATTTCCGAATAGAAACACTTCATTCCGGAAAGAAGGAAAGCATCTTCTTGTATAGAAAGTCGGTGTTCTTTCGACATTTACAGAATAGGAACTTGCGGAGATTTCTTTCTTCTTTGGACTTGGGATATAAAGAGGATAAGACAGGAAACTATTTGTTTCTCTTTAAAGAGCGTTTTCGAAAGTACAAGGATTGTGGAGCGACTTTCCCCCATGAGGTGGGTATCTTTTTAGGCTATCCTCCTGAGGATATTCGCATATACATGGAAGATCCGTACCGAAAAGCCAAGTTGACAGGCTACTGGAAGGTGTATTCAAACGAAGAAGCGGCTTTACAGCTTTTTCGTGCTTATGACTCTTGTATTCAGAAATTTTTACAGTTATTGGAGGACGGCTTTAGTCTACGGAGTATCGTGGAAAGCTACAGCTTGAGAAAGGATAAGGCGGCCTAGAAGCGATAGCTTTTAAAAATGAGTAAACTTAGCAAATCGAGAGCCTTGAAAAGAAAAGTATAGGTGAGAGAAACGTTGCTATCGCAACAAAACAATCCTAGTAAAATAATAGGATATAGTTAAAGGAGAAGAAAATATTCTTCTACATATATAAGGAGGACATAAAATGATTAAAGTTGTATTTTGGAGTCAGACAGGGAACACGGAGGCTATGGCTGAGGCAGTTGTAGAGGGGATTAAGGCAGCAGGAAAAGACGCAAAAGCAGTGAGCGTTTCCGATATTTCCGCTAAAGAGCTTTCAGGAGAGGAAGTGTTTGCTTTTAGGATGCCCCTGCTATGGGAGATGAAGTCTTGGATGAGGGAGAGATGGAACCCTTCGTAGAGGAGCTGATTCCGTCCATTTCCGGAAAGAAGATTGCTCTCTTTGGCTCCTATGACTGGGGTGATGGCGAGTGGATGCGCAGCTGGGAGGCAAGAATGAAGGAAGCAGGGGCGGTTTTGGTTGCTGAGCCGGTAATCTGCAATCTCACACCGGACGAAGAAGGGCTTGCAAATTGTAAGGCTCTTGGAGAGGCACTTGCAAAGGCTTAATGATTCCTTGAAAATAGAAAATGATAATCCTCCGACAAACGGGGGTGCCTTTTGGGATATAAGTCCTGAAAAATGGCTAAAGTCTATTAACAAGAAGGGGTTCTGTGTATGCAGAGCCTCTTTTTATTCATAATGGATATCGTGTGATAGCTCGCTTTTTGGACAAGTATCCATAGAAAAACGGAAAGGAAATTGTTCGGACTGCATAGCCTGTGTTGTAGTGCAAGAAGACAATTATTTCAAAAAATTAATAAATATACAAGAAAGTTCCTACAAAAAAATCTCTTTACTGCCTTTTTTTAAAAGATTTAAGATTAAGCATCCGTAAGATTAAAAAATATTTAATCATATAGAAAGGGATTCCTTTTCGATTACAGAAAGGATGGAAAAAAATGGATCAGTTAGAAAAAATAGAGGTTTGGCCATTCCTTTGATTCAGGGAGGAATGGGGGTGGGGGTTTCCTTTCCGGCTTAGCAGGCGCAGTGGCAAAGTCCGGCGCTATGGGCTGCATCAGTACTGCTGACTGCGGATATAAGGAAGAGGACTTTCGTCGTTCTCCGGAGGAAGCCAATCTTAGGGCTTTGCGGAAGGAAATCCGAAGGGCGAGGATGCTGAGTGAGGGAAGAGGGCTGCTCTCCATCAATGCCATGGTTGCAACAAGACAGTGGGAGGATGCTATAAGAACAGCTGTAGAAGAGGGAATTGATGCCGTGATTTCCGGAGCGGGTCTGCCCTTAAGTCTTCCGGAATTTGTACCGGAGGGAAAGACTATGATTGCTCCGATTGTTTCCAGTGGAAGAGCGGCAAAGGTCTTACTGAAAACCTGGAGTCAAAAGTATAAGAGAACTGCGGATTTTATTGTCTTGGAAGGACCTTTGGCAGGAGGGCATCTGGGATTTAAGGCGTCTGAAGTGGAGGAAGGGAAGGCAAAGTCTTTAGAGGAACTGATTCCGGAGGTCTTGTCCGTATTGGAGTGTTTTGAAGAAGAATATGGCAGGAAGATACCGCTTTTTGCTGCGGGAGGCATCTGGGAGTAAAGAGGATATAATCCGGATGCAAGAGGCCGGAGCTTACGGAGTTCAGATGGCTACCCGCTTTATCGGTACTAAGGGAATGTGATGCAAGCGATGCTTATAAAGAATACCTACTCTCCAAAGAAGAAATGGATCTTAGTATAATTCATAGTCCTGTAGGGATGCCGGGTAGGGCGGTGCACAGTCCCATGCTGGAAAAAGCTGGGGCTGCTTGGAAGAATTCCGCTGAAACATTGCTCCCTGCTGTATTCATTCTTGTGATCCCGGAACAGTAAAGTATTGCATCACCCATGCCCTGATTTCTGCTGTGGAAGGAAATATAGAGGAGGGACTCTTTTTCTCGGGAGCAAATATCGGAAAGCTTCGGGAAATTGTGACGGTACAAGATATTGTAGAAGAGCTTTTTTAGAAATCTCTTTTCCTTCTGCTCTCCACTTTGCGCATTAAGCGGAATGTTCCTTTGTGTTCTCCGAAAGCTGTTCCTTCAGCCATTCAGCAAAGAACTGTAGCCTGATTCAGTTTTTCTTCTTTTGAAGCAAAGAGGAGAGTAACCGCTTCTTTTTTTAGCTCTTCCTTCACGAGCCGGATAAAACTGTCTTTTTCCGGATTTTTTTCCAACTCTTCTCTGTAAAGCTCACGAAAAACGGGTAAAAAAAGCTCCTCCTTGTGGTCGAACCATTTTCTTAAATAAGTGGAGGGGCTGAGTTCTTTGGCCCAGAAATCAATGGCAGCCTTTTCTTTAGCGATTCCTCTTGGCCAAAGTCTGTCGGTTAATATACGAAAGCCATCCGTGTCGGACTTTTCTGTGTAAATTCGTTTAATTTGAATTTGGTACATACTACACTCACTTTCTCCCGTTTTTGGGAAAGATGCCGTGGAATGCATAGGAAAAACAAGTACCCAAGTGAATTCCGGAAAGTTTGTTTTCCTAAGAACTACACTGCTTAAATCGAGTATTATGTAAAAATTTATTGTATATATAAATATATCATATGGAAAAAAACTATTTTCTACTTAATTTTTGGAGTGAAAGAAGAATACAAATTTTAAAAAAATTAAGCTTTTTCTTGGAAAAGAAAAAGAACTGTAAAAAAATCAAAGTGTAAAGAAATTTTGATTTTTACAGCTCTTTTATCTGTTCTTACGTATTATGGCAAAATGGAGATTTACATACTTTCAACCCTGCTTTATGCATTACAAACTGTTTTTGAACAACAATGAATTATAGGTTTAGGCCGTCTCCGGGAAGAAGATCTTCATGTCGTCTTCTACGCTTCCGATTCCGGAAATACCGAAGTTTTCTACGAGAACCTTTGCTACATTCGGAGAAAGGAAGGCGGGAAGAGTTGGTCCAAGGTGAATGTTCTTTGACCCCTAAGTAGAGAAGGGCAAGGAGAACGATAACGGCCTTCTGCTCATACCAAGCGATATTGTAAGCAAGCGGAAGCTTGTTTACATCGTCTAAGCCGAATACTTCCTTCAGCTTCAAAGCGATTAAGGCTAAGGAATAGGAATCGTTACACTGACCGGCATCCAGTACTCTTGGAATTCCGCCGATATCTCCAAGCTCCAGCTTTATTGTACTTATACTTTGCGCATCCAGCGGTTAAGATGACAGCATCCTTCGGAAGAGCCTTGGCAAATTCGGTATAGTAATCTCTCTTCTTCTGTCTTCCGTCACAACCTGCCATAACGACAAACTTCTTAATCGCGCCGGACTTTACAGCTTCTACTACCTTATCGGCAAGAGCAAATACCTGCTCGTGCGCAAATCCACCTACGATGGTACCTGTCTCGATTTCCGTCGGAGCCGGGCAGGACTTAGCTTGCTCAATAATAGCAGAGAAATCCTTAATCTCGCCGTACTTTCCGCCGATGTGCTTGCAGCCCGGGTATCCTGCCGCACCGGTAGTCCAAAGTCTGTCCTTGTAGCTGTCCTTGGGAGGCACAATACAGTTTGTAGTCATGAGGATTGGTCCGTTAAACGGCTCGAACTCTTCCTTCTGCTTCCACCATGCATTTCCATAGTTTCCTACAAAGTGCTTATACTTCTTAAAGAAAGGATAGTAGTGTGCAGGAAGCATCTCGGAGTGGGTGTAAATATCTACGCCGGTTCCCTCTGTCTGGTCGAGGAGCATTTCGAGATCCCTAAGGTCATGTCCGGAAACGAGAATTCCCGGATTTTTTCCAACACCGATATTGACGCTGGTGATTTCCGGATTTCCGTAAGTGGAAGTGTTGGCACCATCCAGAAGAGCCATACCTTCTACGCCTGCCTTACCGGTCTCTAAGGTAAGGGCTACCAAATCGTCAACAGAAAGACTGTCGTCCAATGTTTTTGTAAGAGCCTTCTGGATGAAAGCATCAACATTGCTGTCATCCTTTAAAAAGTGCATTGGCGTGCTTGGAATAAGCTGCAAGGCCCTTAAGTCCGTATGTAATCAATTCCCTTAAGGAACGGATATCTTCGTTTTCAGTAGATAAAAACACCGATGCTCTGGGCAAAGATTTCGTAATCCTTCTCTGCAACTTCTACAGTTGCGGCCTTTTGGAAGCTTAGAACTGTCGGAAAGAGTCGCTCTTACGGCATCCCTCATGGCGAAAGGTTTCCTTGATATTTTCCACGATCGCATCCTTATCAAAGTTCGCATTGGTGATGGTGATGAAAAAGGTTCATCGTTACACGGTGATTTAAGTCCGGAGAAACTTCCTTTCCTTCCGCTCTTGCCTCTTCGGCTACAGCAGATAAGCCCTTGGTGGCATAAACCAGAAGGTCCTGCATGGCTGCGACATCCGGCTTCTTTCCGCAAACACCGGATACGGTACAGCCGGAACAGTTGGCTGTTTCCTGACACTGATAACAAAAACATCTTATTCTCCATTTTTCCCTCCTAAGAAAAAAACAATGACTCAAAAATAACTTTGTAGCGGAGCGAATATTTCATAGAATAACTCTGAAAATCTGCCCTTCCACTCGATGCATTTCATTTTGCAATAAAGGGGAGAAAAAATGTGTTGCATGCGCAACAAACTAGAATTAGACTATGCATTAATTAAATACAATTTGAGATTGTCGAGTTATAAGTTTGTTTTTTTCGGGGAGAAAGTTAAGGCGATAAGAAAGGAAGTCTATACCGGGATACCGATATTCGATTATGGGAGATGCTGTAAAGGAGAGACTATGTCAGAAGAAATGAAGGCCTGCTGTAATTGTGGAGGCGGATGTCAGATTATGGAAGAGAGAAAGAAACTGAATAAAGAGGAGGTACTCCGCTATTCCGATATGGAAATATTTAAGGGCATTGAGAAGGAAAAATCTGAATGCTTTGCTTTACTGTATGAAAAAGCTATGTGCGTTCGTATAAAAAGGGAGAATTGATTTCACTTGGAGGAAAATCATGAAAAGCATGTGGGAGTAGTTCTTTTTGGCAGCATTCATATGATTAAGACGGATGTATGGGGAAGAGAAACTCTGCTCACTTATATGGGGGAGGGGGAAATCTTCGGCGAAACATTTGGAAACAGTGCATCCGAGGACGAATATGTTTCCTTCCTTTCCGCAACGAAAACGGAGGTGCTCTTCCTGTCATTTGAAAAGGCGATTCATGTCTGCAAAAACCAATGCGGCTTCCACTTCCGTCTGATAGAGAATCTCTTTGATTTAATCAGCAAGAAGAATATTCAGCTTATGGAAAAAAATAGAGGTTACTTCCGCGGAAGCTTACGGGAAAAAGATTCTTGCATACCTCTCTTTGCAGGCACAGAAGCAGAAGTCAAAGTACATTGAGCTTTCCTTAAGTCGTACGGATATGGCACAGTTCCTCTGTACAAATCGTTCCGCAATGACGAGGGAGCTGGCTTCTTTAAAGGATGCAGGTATCATTGATTTTGACAGGAATACCTTTTATATTTAAAAGACGCAGAGGAGATTTAAGAGATAGGATAAGCGTCACGCAATACACATTTAGTATAAAAAAGAAGGGGCACTACTGTTGTGGCGCCCTTCTCTATTTAGTGAAGATACTTCTTTTCAAGGATTTCCAAAGCATTCAGGTACTTGTCCTGTACACCTTCTTTCTTTTTCTCCGCCTCATAGACCTCACTCTTATCGTTGATAACTTGAAGTCCTCTGTGCTCAGGCTTCGTTCCGCGAAAGGATAAACCACACTGTTTTCCTTTTTCAATGTGAAGCTGTAAGAGGTGGGCATAAGCCATCGCGTAGGAGAGAATATCCAGCTTTTAACTCCGGAGTCGGGGTTTTCTGATACTCATTTAAGGCTGTTTCCAGAGCAAGTACATCCGCTCTTCCAAGGTCATGCTCTACGAGCATTCCGTGGGTAACAAGCTTTATCTGCTACGGGGTCCCATCTTTTTCCACCATAACCGGGAAGAGGAATTTTTCCTCCTTACCATGGTGATGTTTATCTGCATAGCCTCTGATGAAATCAATAATCTGTCGTAAATCGCTGTCCGGCACCTCTGCTCCGTCCATAAGCTGCAGGCAAATCTTGCGAACCACTGCAAGGGCTCTGTTGATATTGCTGTGCTCTTCTTCCATAATGGCAATACTTCTATTCATCTCTGTCCTCTTTCTTGTGGATTTGCCTATTGATACAGGCTGTAGTGCCATTCCTCGTCCGTGTCGAAGTGAAGGGCAGTTTCGGAGAGCATTCCCTCCATGATTTTCTTTCTAAGCTGATAGTATAGGGAAGGATCTCCGTTTACGGCAGTCCAAAAGGGAGCATGAATATCTTCTTCCTGTACCCAGGAGGTACGAGCCGGATCCTGCTCCGTGATGACATTGACTCTGTCACAGGGCATACCGTTTAAGAGAGAATCGTCCATCTTCCTATAAGCATCGGCTGCATCGGATTCAGGAGCAAGTGCCCGCGCTTTTCCCGAAACTGAAAGGCAATTTTTTCCAAATCGGAAAGTCTTTCCGGGTTTTCTGCCAGAATGCTTGTTACCAAAAGGGCATAATGTGCTTCTGCGTCCTGCACTCTTTCCTGTAGCCAACCGTGGATATTCATCACATCAATCAGTTCATTTAAGGGACGAAGCTCCTTGTTTACCGTCTTCTCCTCCAAGTGCTTCTCGGAAAAATACTGCCCAGCCGGATTTTTTTCACCATACTCCGCAATTTTTCCGAATCAGCTCTTCCTGCAGCTGGATTTTATTATAAAGCCAATAGTGAATCGGTCCTAAAAAAGCACTCATTATTCGGAAACCTCACTTAACTTTGCGTTCAGGGTAGCCAGTACCGCATTCGGGTTTAAACCGTGTACCATGCAAGCGTCCTCCAGAGACTCCATCTGAGAGCTGGGGCAGCCTAAGCAGTGCATTCCTACCTCCAGTAAGGTGTCGATTAACTCCGGGTGCTCGTTTACAATTTGTCCTACTAACATATCGCTGGAAATCTTTGCCATTTTATTTTCCTCCTAAATCTTTTGTTCTGCTCCGTTTTTCTCCAAAGACTCATTCTGAGCAAAACTATTATTCTTTAAAGAGAGCAAAGGCATACAATGTCTGCCTTAGGTTGTTCTTCTAAAAACCTGAAAAACTCTCGATTACGGAAAAACAGTATAGCAAATTCATATAAATTGTGGTGTTGCAAATGCAACATTTATAGCCTGCTGAAAATCACGATTGTAAAAAAGAAAAAAGGCTGTCGAAAATTTGTGAAAAATAAAACCTAGTAAAACATCCTATTTTTTTACTTCTCAAGTAGGAAGCTTTCCTGTATAATGCTTGAGGGCAAATAAAAAGAAAATCATTATAGATATAACCGGGAGGGCTTCCCCTCCATAAGAATATGTATAGAGAAAGTGGATAGAGAAAGGAGTTTGTATGGCAAAAAGCAGCAGAGGTAAAGAAACTGAACAGGAAGCTGATGGACTTTCTTGACGGAAGTGTCAATGCCTTCTTTGCAGTGGAAAAATATGAAAAAAACATCCTTGTAGAGGAAGGATTCCTTCCTTTGTACGAGGGAGAGGACTGGCAAATTAAAGAGGGGCGGAAAGTATTTTGTGACAAGAAACGGCTCCGCACTCATCGCCTTTGTCCTTCCGGAAAAAACCTTTTAAAGGGCTTCCAGATGATGGCAAGCCACAGTGATTCTCCCGTGTTTAAGATAAAGGGAGATCCGGAACTTGAAATCGACAAGGCATACATTCAGCTCAATGTAGAAAAGTATGGCGGAATGATTTGTTCTCCGTGGCTGGACAGACCTTTATCCGTTGCGGGAAGAGTGCTGGTTAAGAGTGTGAAGGGAGTAGAGACAAAACTTGTAAACATCGACCGAGACTTACTCATTATTCCGAATCTTGCGATTCACATGAATCGGGAAGTGAATGACGGCTACAAGTTCAATGCACAGAAGGATATGCTGCCTCTATTTTCCACTATCGAAGGAAAGGGAAGTTTCAAGAAGATTGTCGCGGATGCGATTTCCGTAAAAGAAGAGAGCATTCTGGATTGGGATTTATTTCTCTACAACAGACAAAAGGCAACGATTTTGGGCGGAAAGGAAGAGTTCATCGCAAGTGGAAGACTGGATGACCTGCAGTGTGCCTTTTCTTCCTTACAGGGAATTCTTGCCGCTAAGCCGAAGGAGAGCGTGGCACTCCACTGCGTTTATGACAACGAAGAGGTGGGAAGCGGTACGAAGCAGGGTGCGGATTCAAGCTTCTTAAAAGATGTACTGCATAGAATTCTCTATGCTTTCGGTATGGGAGAGGAAGAGTATATCAAGGCTTTACAGAACAGTTTCCTTGTTTCCGCAGACAATGCACATGCTGTGCATCCTGCACACCTCGACAAGGCGGATGCCTTAAACAGACCGTATATGAATAAGGGAATTGTGCTGAAGTACAGTGCGAACCAGAAGTATACTACGGATGCCGTATCCGCTGCCGTGTTTAAGAGCTTCTGTGAAAAGGCGAAGGTGCCTTACCAGAGTTTCGCAAACCGTTCGGATATGCTGGGGGGTTCCACATTGGGGAATATCTCGAACAGCCAGGTGGCATTAAATACGGTGGATATTGGACTTCCTCAGCTTTCCATGCATTCTCCGTATGAGACGGCGGGTGTAGAAGATACCTACTATCTTGTAGAAGTGGCTAAGCTGTTCTATTCTTCTTCCGTACTGGGAAGAGGAGACGGGAATTTGGAAATTAAGTATTAGAAATGAGTAAAAGGGTGTTTTTACAGGAGAGGAGCAGTCCTTTACTGAAGAAACTATATATTTAAGAAATAAAGGAGAGAGTATGGAACAAAAAAAGATTAGTTGGAAATTGCTCGCATTTATGGCATTTTCCACGGTTTGGGGCTTTGGTAATGTGGTAAACGGCTTCGTATGGTTTAATGGAATTCAGGTTATTTTCAGCTGGATTTTCATGTTTGCCTTATACTTCGTGCCCTATGCATTAATGGTTGGAGAACTTGGTTCCGCATTTAAGAATGCAGGTGGAGGAGTGAGTTCCTGGATTCGCGAGACCATGGGAACCAAGATTGCGTACTATGCAGGTTGGACTTATTGGGCTTGTCACATCACCTATATTGCAAGTAAGCCGAGTGGCGGTTTGAAGGCATTGTCCTGGGTGATTTTCCGTAGTGCGGAGCTCTATGATCGTTTGCCGAGTATTTACATTCAGCTGATTACCTTTGCCCTTCTTTTAATCTTCTGCTATGTAGCAAGTAGAGGTTTAAATCCTTTGAAGAAGATGGCAACTTTGGCAGGTTCCAGTATGTTTGTGATGTCTTTGCTTTACATCGTGATGATGTTTGCAGCTCCGGCAATCAATCCGAAGGCAGACTATGTGAGCCTTGATTTCAGCTTAAAGAACTTGATTCCGAACTTCCGTCTGGAGTATTTTCACCTCCCTTTCCATCCTGGTTTTTGCAGTGGGCGGATGTGAGAAGATTTCTCCGTACGTAAACAAGGTAGAGAACCCGAGTAAGGGCTTCCCGAAGGGAATGATTGCTCTGGCTATCATGGTTGTGGTTTGTGCTATGCTCGGAACGATTGCGATGGGTATGATGTTTGATCCGACTGTGATTAATGCTTCGGAAGAGAGCTTTAACTCTTATGCGGCAAACGGTGCTTACTGGGCATTCCAGCGTCTGGGACAATACTATGGCATTGGCGATACTCTTTTGGTGATTTATGCACTTTGCAATATGATTGGACAGTTTGCAGTTCTGATTATGAGTATCGATGCACCGCTTCGTATGCTTCTCGATAATGAAGATACAAAGCAGTTTATTCCGAAGAAGCTCTTAAAGCAGAATGATGTTGGTGCTTACACAAACGGTATCATTATGGTAGCAATCCTTTCCGGATCTATCATCTTGGCACAGTCCTTTGTTCCGGGCGCCGCAGCGGTATTAAAGCAGCTCACTAAGTTGAACTCCGTATGTATGCCTCTTCGTTACCTTTGGGTATTTGCTGCCTACATTGCTCTTCGTAAGGCCGGAGATAAATTCCATCCGGAATATCGTTTTGTGAAGAATGATGCTGTGGCTCTGGCTTTCGGCGCTTGGTGCTTCTTGATTACTGCCGCAAGCTGTCTCTTAGGGATGCACTCCAAGGATACCTTTACTATGGCATTGAATATAATCACTCCCTTGGTGCTTTCCATTCTGGGTATCATCATGCCGCTTTTGGCAAAAATGAAAAAAACAAGCGAATGCTTAATTCGACTTTGCGGAAAAATATTATATTTTTCCGCAAATTTGTCGTTATAGACCTTTAATACAAGGATGTAGAAAGGATTTTGGCCATGAAGGAAAATCGGGAATGTTATCAAAATCGAGAGCTGTCTTGGCTTTTGTTTAATGAGCGTGTTCTAAATGAGGCAGCCAATCCTCGTGTGCCTCTTATGGAACGTTTGCAGTTCGTTTCCATTTATCAGACCAATCTGGATGAGTTTTTTTTATGGTTCGTGTGGGCACACTCATGCAGCAGATGGAGAATAAAAAAACAGTCAAGGACAATAAAAACAGGCTTAAGCAGTAAGGAGCAAATCAAGCTTATCTTAAAGGAAGTGGAGAGGCTTGAGCAGAAGCGAAAGGAGATATATACCCAGCTTATGGGGGAGCTTGAGCCGGTAGGCATTCATATTATCAACTTTCAAAAACTGTCCAAACAAGAGCAGAGCCAGCTTGAGGCATACTTTGATAAGGCAATTCGTCCGTACCTTTCTCCTATGATTGTAGGGAAACAGCAGCCCTTCCCTTTTTACAAAAACAGTGAGCTTTTATGCCGTAGCCCGTCTGGAAACAAAGGGCGGAAAGAAAAGAATGGGGATTGTTCCCTGCTGGAATCCGGTTTTTAAGAGATTGATAGAGATTCCGGGAAGAAAGGGCTACCACATGCTTTCCGAAGAGCTGATTCTCCACTTTGTTTCGAAGCTGTATCCGGCGTATACCATTCGGGAGAAATCCATCATCCGCATTACAAGAAATGCGGATATTGATGCAGGAGACGTGTACGATGAGGATATGGATTACCGAGGAATGATGGAGCAGCTTTTAAAGAAAAGAAAGCGCTTAAATCCGGTAAGACTGGAACTTAGTAGGGAGCTCCATAAGTCGGTTAAGAAGAAGCTGGCTACGTATTTAGGGATTTCGGAAGACCATGTTATCCATTGTGAAACGCCTCTTGACCTGTCCTTCCTCTTCACTCTGCAAAATGCCAAGAGAGAACATCAGGAGATGTTTTATCCTCGCTACAGCCCGAGAATGAGCGGAAAGATTCGAAAGGATGAAAATATCATTCATCAGATTGAAAAGAAAGATATCCTTCTTTCCTATCCGTTTGAGAGTATGAAGAATTTTATCGGTCTTTTACAGGCCGCGGCAGTGGATAAGTCGGTTCACTCCATAAAGATTACCCTTTATCGTATGGCGAGCCACAGTCAGATTGTGGATGCGCTTTGTGAGGCTGCGGAAAATGGAAAGGAAGTCCTTGCTCTTGTGGAATTAAGAGCAAGGTTCGATGAGGCGGCGAATATCGAGATGTCAAGACGCTTGGAGGATGCGGGATGCCAGGTAATCTACGGTCTTCCGGCTTATAAGGTACATTCCAAGCTTTGCCTTATTACGAGAAAAGACCGAGGAAGGCGTCTCCTTCATTACCCAGATTGGAACGGGAAATTATAATGAAAAAACGGCCACTCTCTATACTGACCTTTGCCTTATGACGGCCAACAGAGAGATAGGAGAGGATGCACAGGAAGTTTTCCGTACTCTGCTTCTTGGAGAAACAGTAGAAAAGAGCTCTGCCCTTCTCGTTGCGCCAAAAAGGTTTGCAGAATGCCATTTTGGAAAAAATAGAAGCGGAAGGCAGAAAGGCGGAGGAAGGAAGAGGCGGTTATATCGGTTTAAAGCTAAATGCACTGACAGACAAAGACATTATCGATGCTTTGATAGAAGCATCTCAAAAAAAGGGGTAGTGATTCAGCTGCTGATTCGAGGAATCTGTTGCCTTATTCCGGGTATTCCCGGAAAAGACGGAGAATATCCGGATTCACAGTATAGTGGGAAGATTCCTGGAGCACTCCCGCATCTATCGATTCGGGCAGGGGGATGAGGAAGAAATCTATATCGCCAGTGCGGATTGTATGACCAGAAATACGCTCCGAAGAGTGGAGGTTGCAGCGCCGATACTCGATGAAGAAAATAAGAATCGTGTGCGGGAGATTTTCGACCTTGGATTTCAAGATACGGAGAAGGGGAAATGGCTTCTTTCCGACGGTTTCTATCATGACCCGGAGGGCTTGGGAGAGGAGCGCTTTTGACTCGCAAGACTACTTCTACAGAGAAGCTTACAGAAATGCGGAGTAGGACAGAATGCTATTTATTTTTGCAGCACACTACGGAGAAAGTAGAAAATATAATTCAAGCATTGAAGATGGGGAAACGAAAAACTTCGTTTCCCTTTTTTTGCAATATTGTACGAGTGAATTTAGCGAATCCGAAGGAAGGATATTGCTGACTATCTGCGGAGAAGGGCGAAACAATGCAGCGGCAGCAGTTTCCGCGACCTTGGCAAAGGAGGGAGCAAAGAGAGCGATATTCTCCTATCCTTGGGCAGTGCTGCAATCCTGAAAGCACCACATACCGCCGGGGAAGCTGTTTAGGAAGCTGGTTCCTGATTCATGCCCTTCAGGAATGGGCAACAGGACGACAGTTCTATCCGGATATGCTTTTATTCCTTTTCTTTTCCGGAAGCAAGACTTATTACCGGAGACAAACTGCTTTCTTGGAAGGATGCGGAGATATTAGGGAGAGGCCTGCCTTACTTGCCTGACAGAGGGGAATTAAAAGGCTTCTCCGGCAAATGCTTCAAAGAAGAGAACAAAAAGGAAGTTCTATAAAAATTCTCTAAAGAAATACCCTATCCGGAAGAAATTTTTTTCTTTATGATATGGAATCGACTGCGGTTTTTCCAAAGCGGATATAGCTTTCTTTCTACGGAAGATATGTTCTTTCTTCGCTGTGGAACGGATTTTGGGCTGAATTTTGCAGGGAATACAGCGGAAGAAAGCGAGAAAGAGCAGTCACAGAAGCAAATAAACAAAGTGAAAGAAGAATTTTCGGAAACTTCTGAGACGGGAAGAGAAACAAGTTCTTTCTTTTATCCGGATTTTTGGATGAAATCAGTCTGAAAAAAAGAGAAAGAAAGACAGAAAGAGGAGGCGTTTTTGTCTGAAGTGCAGCTTCTTTCTCAAGAACTTCGCCTCTCCTTTGTCTTGGAAAAGAAACTGGAAAAATTGCTTCGCTATGGAAAGAGCATTCATTTTTCTTGGAACAAGTATTTTCAGAAGAAAAGACAGGAAGGCTTTCTTCCTGTTCGGGATAAGCGAGGGGGACAGAAGATTTTGCAGGAGCTGGAAGACGATTTACTCCATTTCTCCTCCGCTACCGAAGAGGACTTTCCTTGCTTATTGGAGACGAAAAAAAGAAGTGGAAGATAGAGGAGGAGAGGAAAGAGAAATTCTATATGCTATATCGAAAGAGGAGGATTCTCTTCCTTTCCACCCGCATTTTTCTCATATTTATGTAGAAAGGGAAATATGGGGACATGCGGATGTAGAGACAATACTGAAGAAATTCCCCAAGGCTAAAAATCATCCTCATCCGGCATTATAAGGATCTCTTTAACAGAAAAAAACAAAGTCGATTTATGCAGGAGCGGAGCAAAAAAAGCTTATATTGGCAACAAAAAGAAGGGCAGAGAATCTATCCCGGTGCGCCGGTTTGTCAAAGTTTTAGTGAGACACAGTTTTGCTACAGTTCTTTGATTATGAACTGCCCATTCCACTGCGAATATTGTTATTTACAGGGAATGTACCCTTCCGCAAATCTGGTCCTTTTTCTGAATATAGAAGATTATTTTCAGGATTGCAGAAAGTGGATTCGAGAAAAGGGAAGCTTATATCTTTGCATTTCCTATGATACGGACTTGTTGGCCTTAGAGGAGATTTTTCCCTATGTAGAAAAAGTTCTCCCGTTTTTTTGGAAGGAGAGGAGAAACTTCGCATTGAAGTGCGGACCAAGGCGGGTGGAGAAGCCTTATTTCGGAAAAATCAAGAGAGCACAGCTTTCTAGTGAGGCAAGGAAAAGACTCATCTTTGCTTTTACAGTCTCTCCGGAGGAAATAGTACAGAGAGCGGAGCACAGTTCCGCAAGTCTTGAAAGTCGTCTAAGGGCTGCAAAATTGTTGATAGAGGAAGGATATTCTATTCGACTCTGCTTTGATCCGATGATTTACCATGAGAAGTGGAAGGAACTTTATAACGTGTTTTTTTGGATACTGTTTTCCGAGAAATTCCGATGGCCAAAGCTCTATGATTGCAGCGTGGGGAGCTTCCGCATTTCAGAGACCTACCTTAAGCCTATGCTGAAAGCCTTTCCTCAATCTCCGTATACTGTATTTCCTTATGAAAATACGGGAGGGTATTATCATTATCCGGAAAAAATAAAGGAAGAGATGGAAGGATTTCTCCTTCATAAGCTGGAAGAAAACATGCCGAGAGAGAAAATATTCAGATGGAGCGAAGATGTTGAAGTAAATCACGAACAAGAGCAATAAAGCTTGTCTATGAAGATTGTTTACAGGGTGGAATGGGGAGTAAAAAATGACAGAGAAAAAAGAAAGCGTGGAGAATCGGGTTGCTTTAGTGACGGGAGCTTCCGGCGGGATAGGCTATGCTATTTCGGAAAAACTCTGTGAAATGGGCTATCAGGTCTATGGGATAGGTAGAGATTTTGAAAAGCTATCGGAAGAGCAGGAAACCCAATTATCTAAAGAGCAAGCCTCTAAGCTATTTGATGAGCAAGCTGAGAAGCAAGCAAACAACAAGCCGGAGGACGGGCCATCTAACAAGATGGAGCTTCCTTTTATTCCCGTAAAACTCGACTTACGGGATAATCAGGCGGTACGGGATTTTTGTCGTTCGTTTCAGGAGAAGAAGCCGGAGCTTCTTATTCACTCCGCAGGAGTAGCCTACTACGGCTTTCATGAAAGCTTGAATCAGGAGAAGATTTCGGAGATGATGAAAGTGAATCTGGAAGCACCTCTGTTCCTTAGCCAATTTTTTTCTTAGAGACATCAAGGAAAAAAAGAGGGCATATCTTCTTTATATCCTCTGTGACCGCCCTTCATGAAAAACAGCTATGGGGCAGTTTACGGAGCAACAAAGGCGGGGCTTCTTTCCTTTGCAAGGAGTCTTTTTGCAGAAAATAGAAAGTCGGGACTAAAGGTGCACAGCATTTTACCGGATATGACGGATACCGATTTATACCGCAATGCGGATTTTACGATAGGAGAAAACAGAGCGAGCTATCTCCTTCCCTCCGATGTGGCATCTGCCGTGGAAACAATTCTTAGACAGAGAGAGGGTGTGGTGCTGGGAGAAGTACATTTACGCCCGCAGCTTTTTTTCAGGTAACGAGAAAAGCCCGCAGATAAAAAGATAGAAGAGCCTTGAAATTGCAATTTTTCAATTTGTAGAAATTTTTTTCAATTTGTAGAAATTTTTTTCTATAGCATTAAGAAGGATGTTGCAGGAGGGAGTACTTCCCGGATTTTGTAATACTACATACTGAATACAATATTTTTTTAATACTGCTTCTCATTTCTGAAATCTATTTATTGCGCTCTCTTTCTCTTGTTTTTATATTGAAAAATTGTTGAAATATTTATTAAAAAGGAGGGACTTTTTGTGCAAAAATAACAATAAAAAGAAAAAATAACCTAATTCAGCACCCTTTTTTTCCGTGAAATCTTCTTCTTGCGAGAGAAAAACCGAAAAATTTATAATATTTGCAGTAAAAAAACAGGAGAAAAAGAGTGGAGGCGAATTATGGTTAGTTTTTGTATGTCTTTTTATTCTGATTATCGGATATTTTACCTATGGTAAGTTCGTAGAGAATACCTTCGGTCCGGATGACAGAGAAACGCCGGCAGTACGCATCAACGACGGTGTAGACTATGTTGTAATGCCGGAGTGGAAGCTGTTCCTTGTACAGCTTTTTAAATATTGCCGGTTTAGGATCCGATTTTTCGGTAGCTTTGACAGGTGCTGAGTGGGGACCGGTTGTATTTTTTTATGGATCACCTTCGGTACGGTTTTTGCCGGCGGTGTGCATGACTATTTTTCCGGAATGCTCAGTGAGAGATCAAACGGTGCATCCATTTCCGAGGTTACCGGTAACTACTTGGGACTCGGTATGAAGAATCTGATGCGTGTGTTCTCTGTAGTGCTTTTAATTATGGTAGGTACCGTATTTGCTGTAGGCCCTGCAGGACTGATTGTGACCTTGATTAAGTCCGGCGGTTCTGCAAATGCTTTACTTACTAGTAAAGAAGTTTGGCTGTGGATTATTCTGCTTTACTATTTAATTGCAACGTTCTGTCCTATCGATAAGATTATCGGAAAGATTTATCCCGTTTTCGGTATTTGTCTGATTGCCATGGCAGTCGGAGGGGGAATCGGTATCTTCTCTCACGGTTTTGTGATTCCGGAGATTTTTCAGCATTTTAGAAATGAGCATCCGAGCGGTCTTCCGATTTGGTCTTTTATGTTTATTACTGTAGCCTGCGGTGCTATTTCCGGTTTCCATGCAACACAGTCTCCGCTTATGGCACGCTGCATGAAGAGTGAGAAGCAGGGACGAATGGTTTTCTATGGTGCCATGGTTGCAGAGGGGTATCATTGCGCTCATCTGGGCAGCAGCAGGCTGTGCCATTTACGGCGGCGCGAAGCTCTTGGAAGCAGGTGGAGGAAATTCCACTACCGTTTACGACATCTGTAAGACTACCATGGGATCCGTGGGAATGCTGCTTGCCATGATGGGTGTTATCGCTTGTCCGATTACTTCAGGAGACACGGCTTTCCGTTCCGCTCGTCTTACTGTTGCGGACTGGTTCAAGATTGACCAGAATGATTTCAAGAAGCGCGGTCTTTTGACACTTCCGATTCTTGGTGCCGGTGCGGTTATTTCTCACTTGGATTATGCGATTGTTTGGAGATACTTCAGCTGGACAAATCAGACATTGGCTATGATTGTTCTCTGGGCTGCGTCCATGTATCTCTATAGAGAGAAGAAGAATTATTGGATTACGGCAGTGCCTGCAGTATTTATGAGTGCAGTTTCCATGACCTATTTCTTCTGTGCACCGGAGTGTCTCGGCGCCTTCGGATTAACCACTGCTGTGGCTTATCCGGCAGGAATTATTCTTGCGGCACTTTTCCTCATTCTCTTCTTAAGAGCAACGAAGAAGCCGGTTTCCGGAGAAGCTAAGGCATAAGAAATTGGAACTTGCTGTTTTTAAGGCTTTCTTTTAAGCATAAAATGCATAGAAGGAGCATGGTTTACAGGAAATATTTAAATTCAATGGTATAATTTTCACCTCGCTTTCTTTAGAGGAAGCGGGGTATATTTTTCTTTATCTATTGAATTGTATTCGGATAGAAAAGTGATGAGATATTGTTTCATGGTATAGAAAGGTGAGGCTATGAATTTTCCCCTAAGTGAGAAAAAGTTGGAAAAGGATATTTTAAAAAAGGATAAAAGGGAGGCACTGCGTATCGGGGCGATAGGAATCGGAGAGAAAGCCCTCTATTTAAACTCCTTTTATATTGACAGGATGTACTACATACCGATAGAGGCGGTAGAGCGTGTGTATAAACGTGTTGCCATGAGTAAGGGCGGCTTTTTCCGGAAAGGGAATCTTTGCAAGCTTGTCTTATCTTGTTGTGGAGTATGACGGAGGAAAGGAAAAAGGCCTGCCTCATTCGAAAGGAGTGGAGGGTGGATGAAGCCCTTTCTGAAATAAGGAAACGTTTTCCGGCAATTCCTACCATGAGCAAACGTGCGGAAGAAAAAGCTTCGTGCAGAGGAAGCGGAAGAAAAAGCGAAACTCCTTCCGAAGCTTTCAGAAGAAGCGGAAGGAGCCCTTTCGGAAATAGAAAAGGCAGAGGCGATTTTACTAAGACGGGAAGATTTATATCAAAAACCTTGCCGTGCAGGCAAAGCAGGGAAAAGAATGGTACAAAGTACAAACCCCTATTATGGACATTTTTGCTTTGCTTCTTTTTTTCTGGGAGCGGTATTGTGTCTTTTTCGGCATTTTTTTCCTTTATAAAAAAATGGAGAGCAAAAGTCTTGCAATCGTCCTTCTTGGTTTTGCTTTGATGCTTCTTATGATGGGACTTCGCGTCCGACCGACCGGAAAAAAACAATCGGGAAGCGGTGAAAAAAAGGAGTATGAAGAATCGATTCGAAAAAAATGAAAGAATATCTGTCCGGAGACTTTCCTCTTCCTCCGCAGTATGGCCCATCCTTTTATGTCTGGAGTGGATGCGGCAGAGTATTCTGGAGGGTAAGGCAACAACCGTGCGAGAGGCATATTTTTCTTCTAAAGAAGGAATTAAAAAGAGCTCGACAGCACAAAGCAGGTTTCTCAAAAGGTCTATGACCGCATTGTCGTGATTAAACCGATGTTTTTGGCGGCGGAATATCAAGATTCATTTTAGGCATGGAAAGAGCCAAATCAACCCTTGCGATTCTGATTTTCATGGGGTAAAATCAATAGATAGTTTTTAACAGGATATATTCTAAGGAATATACAGGGAAAAATGTGTTTAAAGAAAAGATGAAAAACACTTTTTATAGAGGGGGAACTATGGCGGATAAGAAATTGGTGGAGCAGATTACTTCCAGAGAGGAAGATTTTTGCGCAGTGGTATACGGATGTAGTGAAGAAGGCGGAGCTGACCGACTATTCTTCCGTAAAAGGCTTCATGGTAATTCGCCCTGCAGGCTATGCCATCTGGGAGAGAATCCAGTACGAATTGGATACCCGTTTTAAGGCTACCGGCGTGCAGAACTGCGCGATGCCCTTACTTATTCCACAGTCTCTTTTAGAGAAGGAAAGCGAGCACGTGGAGGGCTTTGCTCCGGAGGTTGCCTGGGTAAGCTACGGCGGTTCCAAGAGACTGGAGGAGAGACTCTGTGTTCGTCCGACCTCTGAAGTACTTTTCTGTGATTACTATTCCAAGGTCGTAAAGTCCTATAGAGATTTACCCCAACTTTTAAACCAGTGGTGCTCCGTAGTGCGCTGGGAGAAGACAACAAGACCCTTCTTAAGAACGAGAGAGTTCCTTTGGCAGGAGGGACACACCGTTCATGCTACAGCGGAAGAAGCGGAAGAGAGAACCCTCCTTATGTTGAACATCTATGCGGATGTTTTGGAAAATGAGCTTGCTATTCCGGTAGTAAAGGGCAGAAAGACCGACAAGGAGAAGTTTGCCGGTGCTATTGCGACCTATACGGTAGAAGCACTGATGCATGATGGACAGGCTTTACAGTGTGCGACTTCTCATAACTTTGGAGACGGCTTTGCAAAGGCCTTTGATGTGCAGTATTTAAGTAAGGAAAATAAAATCGAAGCAGTTCATCAGACTTCTTGGGGAATTACAACAAGGACCATCGGTGCACTGATCATGGTTCATGGAGATGATTCCGGACTTGTCATTCCGCCAAGAATTGCTCCGGTACAGGTTGTTATCGTGCCGATTCAGCAGAACAAGGAAGGAGTACTGGATAAAGCTTATGCTCTTAAGGATGAGCTCCTTAAGGCGGGTATCCGTGTCAAGGTGGATGATTCCGATAAGACTCCGGGATTTAAGTTTGCGGATGGAGAGGTGCGCGGTATTCCGCTTCGTCTGGAAATCGGGCCTAAGGATATTGAGAAGGATCAGGCTGTACTGGTAAGAAGAGACAATCGGGAAAAGATTGTAGCAGAGCTTTCCGGACTGACCGCTGAGGTAGAGAAACTCTTAAAAGCGATGCAAAAGGATATGTATGACAGAGCGCTTGCTTTCCAGAAGGAAAGAACCACCGATGCGAAGAACCTGGATGAGCTAGTAGCGTCCCTCGATAAGAAGCCGGGCTTTGTACGGGCTATGTGGTGTGGATGCAGAGACTGTGAGGATAAGCTGAAGGAGTATTCCGGCATTACCTCCCGTTGTATTCCTATGGAGCAGGAAGAAATTTCCGATAGCTGTGTTGTTTGCGGAAAGAAAGCGACAAAGATGGTTTATTGGGGAAGAGCCTATTAGAGAGATTTTTTTGAGGGGCTGTAAAAAAATTAAAATAATTTTTCTAAGCAATATAGGTCTGAACTTGGGGCACGCTCTCGCTAGCTTCGCCACGTAACGGATACTAAGCGAAAAACTGCGTTTCTCTTGTTTTTTTCGCAAGTACCGACAGGGCTCAGACTACCCCGCATTCAGACCTATATTGCAAAAGAATCTCTTTATTATTTTAATTTTTACAGTCCCTTTTTTTCAGTATATAATGACGAAATAAGCAAGGGGAAAATGGAGAGTGGAAGGAGGAATGATGGAAAAAAAGGTGCTTTTTGCTGATTAACAGCAGTAGTGGGCAAGAAAAGGGAAAGACTCTTCTTTATAATATTGTGGAGGAGTTTGCCAAGAAAAATTGTGAGTTGACTGTTTTTCCGATTCTTCCAAAATCAAAAAAACTGAATACAGAAAACATTGTGCATAAATATAGAGATAGATTTGATCTTATCGTTTGTGTCGGAGGAGACGGAACCTTACACTATCTGGTGAACAGCCTGATGGTGGAGAAGATACAGACTCCGATTGGCTACATTCCGACAGGATCAACCAATGACTTCGCGGCTTCTCTGGGAATTCCCAAGGACCTTAAGGAAAATATAGGAGGTATCGTCAAGGGAGAGCCCTTTCACTGTGATATTGGGAAGTTGAATGACTTGTATTTTAATTATATTGCGGCATTCGGTGCGTTTACCAAGGTAAGCTATGGAACCAATCAGGAATTAAAGAACAACTTGGGGCATATGGCTTATATTCTGGAGTCGATTCGTACGATGCCGGAGAATTTGAGTAAGAGCTATTCTTTGAAAATCACATCGGGGGATTCTTCTTTTTCGGGTGAATACATTTTTGGTGCTATTTTCAATTCTCGCTCTGTTGGAGGCTTTACCGGTTTCCCCGGAAGTTCTTTAGAAGAAAAACTGGCTGTGGATTTACAGGATGGAGAATTTGAGGTTTTACTGATTCGTGCACCGAAAAATATTGCGGATTATGGGGAGATTATCAGTACCGTTCTTAGCGGAAATATTCCGGAAAACAATCCACAGGTACAGTTCTTTAAGACTAAGAGCCTTAGTATAGAGGCGGAAGAAGAGCTTGGATGGACGCTGGACGGAGAGTTTGGCGGAGCTTATAAAGAGATGCATCTGGAAATCCTGAAGCGTGCCGTATCCGTCATGCTTCCAAAGAAGGATAGCATGGAGAAAGAATAAGCTATCGAATTATAAAGTCATGATTTGAAACAGTAAATAATCTTGAGGTATGAACAAGAGTGAAGATTACGATGCCAAAGGGAGCGGAATTCATTATCCGTTCCTTGGAAAAATGCGGGTTTTGAGGCCTATATCGTGGGAGGCTGTGTCCGGGACGGAATTCTCGGACGAGATCCCGAGGACTGGGATATCACGACCATTGCCAAAGCCGGATGAGATAAAAAGAATTTTTTCCCATACCGTGGATACCGGAATTGAACACGGGACGGTGACCGTTCTTGTGCCGCCGGAGGAAGTGGAGAGAGGGATTCGGAGCTTTGAAGTGACGACCTACCGGATTGACGGAGAATACACGGATCACCGACATCCGAATGCAGTGTCCTTTACAGGCTCTTTGGAAGAAGATCTGGCAAGACGGGATTTTTACGATTAATGCGATGGCGTATCACATGGAGAGAGGAATTATAGACCCTTTTCACGGACAGGAAGATTTGGAAAAGAAAATTGTTCGTGCAGTAGGAAAGGCGAAGGACCGTTTTGCGGAAGATGCCCTTCGGATGATGCGCGGAATTCGATTTTCCGCACAACTTGATTTTTCTTTGGACGAAGAGGCTTATCTGGGAATCGAAAGCTTAAAGGAAAGCTTGGAAAATGTCTCCAAAGAGCGTATTGCAGTGGAGCTTTGGAAGCTTTTTGGCCAGTGCACATCCGGATAAGGTGGAAATGTTTTTTTCTCTACAGGACTTGCCCCCTATATTACGGAGGATTTTCCGAAGATTCAGGAAAGCGGGATTCCCAAGTTGCTTCCCTTTGCTCCGGTAGAAAAAATTGTTCGATTTGGCCTGTTTCTTCGTAATGTACCGGATCTGGCTCGAAAAATTTTAAGAGATTTAAAGCTTGATAGAGAGAGTATAGAGGGAGGCAGCCATTTTGCAGCTTTATTTTCCGAAGAGGAAGTGGAGAGCCCTTATGCTTTACGAAAGCGTATCGCAAGATACGGCTTAAAGATGGTTCGGGATTTTTATGAGATGCGTCTTGCGTTGCTGCAGCAGGATGAAGAAGAGTTGTATTCTCCATTGGAAAGCGATTTATTGGAAGCGAAAAAGACGAACGGGAGAAATAATCATTACAAAAAAACAAGCTGAATCCATTGTGAAAGAGCGCCTTTTGTGGATTACTAAGGTGGAGTCGGAAAAAGAATTGCGTGTCTTTGTCCGAGCTTATGTTAAGCGGAAAAGACCTCATTTCTTTAGGTGTTTCTCCGGGAAAGAGGATGGGAGAGATTTTACAGCTTGCCTTTGACCGGGTTTTGCAAGAACCGAAGGAAAATGAAAAAGAGAAGTTGATTTCTTATCTACAGGAATCAGGACTCTTAGATAGCTGAAAGCAGCTGTGAAATTCTTTGTATCATCCTATTTCGTTGTTAGAAAGAGGCGTATTTAATATTGGAAGAAGCGTATTGATACGGCTATAAAAATATTACTTATAATTTGGCGGAAGCCTCTGCAATTTTGAGGAATAAAGTAGTAGAATAAGAAAATAATGAGTAGCGGAGTATTATGGCAAGAAAATGGAGGTTTAGTATGTTGGACTACAAAAAAGAGTATGAGCGCTGGGAAAAGGCGGATTTATTGGATTTTGACCTGCGTAGAGAGCTGAATCTGCTTTCCGGAAAAGAGGAAGAGATTAAAGAGCACTTCGGTGTAGCCTTGGAGTTCGGTACGGCAGGGATTCGCGGAACCTTGGGTGTAGGGAACCAATCGCATGAATATTTTTTTGTGGTTCGACAGGCAACGGAAGGCTTGGCAAGATATATCTTGGAGGAAGGACTGGAGAAGCTGGTGGCCATCAGCTATGATTCTCGTTTAAAGGGCTGGACCTTTCGCAAAAGAGGTGGCTCAGGTTCTTGCTGCAAATGGAATCTCCGTTCGCCTTTATGATGCTTTGATGCCTGTTCCGGCACTTTCCTTTGCGACAAGATATTATCATTGCAGTGCAGGAATTATGCTCACAGCTTCCCATAACCCTGCAGTATATAACGGTTACAAGGCGTACGGCAGTGACGGTTGCCAGATGACGGATGAAGCGGCGGATAAGGTGTATGCCAAGATTAAAGAGACGGATGTCTTAAGCGGTGCTAAGACCATGTCCTTCTCCGAAGCGGTAGATCAGGGATTGATTCGTTTTGTAGAAGAGGAATGTAAGGAGGCTTTTTATCAGTCCGTGCTTTCCCAAAGTGTGCATCCCGGCATGTGCAAGGATGCAGGGCTTTCCCTGGTTTATACCCCGCTAAACGGAACCGGTTTGGAGCCGGTTACCCGGATATTCCGAGAGCTCGGCATATCCGATGTTACGATTGTGCCGGAGCAGGAATATCCGAATGGATACTTTACCACTTGTCCTTATCCCAATCCGGAGATTTTCGAAGCGATGGAAAAGGGACTTGCTCTTGCGAAGGAGAAAAATGCGGATTTGCTTCTTGCGACAGATCCTGATGCAGACCGTGTGGGAATTGCCATGCGAACGGAAAATGGAGAGTATGAGCTTGTCAGCGGAAATGAGATGGGAGTACTCCTCTTAGACTATATTGCAGCAGGAAGAACGGCGGAAGGAACACTTCCGAAGAATCCGATTGCGGTCAAGTCCATTGTCAGCACACCGCTGGCAGACAAGGTGGCTGCAGACTATGGAGTGGAGATGCGCACACCTTGACCGGATTTAAGTGGATTGGAGAGCAGATTAAATTCTTAGAGGAGAAGGGAGAACAGGAACGCTTCCTTTTCGGTTTCGAGGAAAGCTACGGTTACCTTTCCGGTACAGCGGTAAGAGATAAGGATGCGGTTGTGGCTTCCATGCTCATCTGTGAAATGGCTGCCTATTACAGAAAGAACGGCTCTTCCATCAAGGCTCGATTGGAAGAAATATATGCAAAAATACGGTTATTATCTGAATGCGGTAGACAGCTTCTCCTTCCCGGGACTTTCCGGCATGGATAAGATGAAGGGGATTATGGAAACGCTTCGGAAAGACAGTCCGAAAGAATTTGCCGGTATTGCCGTAAAAGAAGCTTTAGACTACCTGGATAGTGAAAAAAACCGGACTTCCGAAGGCAAATGTGCTTCTTTATACTTTAGTGAATGGGGAAAGCATTATTGTCCGTCCCTCCGGAACAGAGCCGAAGATTAAGGCCTATTACACAACCTTGGGAAAGACAAAGGAAGAAGCAAAAAAAGAAAGAGAAGCTTGCAAAGGCATTGCAGCCTATTTTCAGCTGATAAGGAGAGTCTTACAGCGGAAAGAGACAGTAATTGGATAATTGCTTTTGTAGTAAAGAATGAAAAAAGGGGGAAGAGTCATTTTGCGAGAGAGTATACGAAAAGAGGAAAGGAAGGAAAAGGGAAGAGACAAAAACAAAGAAAAAGAGTGAAGGAGCTCGACAGTTTTAAAGGGATTTCTCATCTTTTTGGTTGTACTGGGACACTTTCTTCTTCCGCTTAGTGATAGCCCTATCCTCTGTTTAACCGTAGCTTTTATCTGATTTACAGCTTTCATATGCCGGCATTTCTCTTTCTTTCCGGCTACTTTGCTTATGGAAAATGGAAAAAAAGAGGGACGAGTTTTTCGTTCCTCTTTTTCTTATCTTCTCTTATATATATTGATGAAATTCATGTTACATCGTGCTGACATCCTCTTCTATGATGTACATACGACTTGGCCGGATTTCTTTCATGAATCTTCTACACCATGGTATCTTCTTGTCCTTTTCTTTTTGGAGCTGACTCTCCTCCCTATGGAAATTTTTTTCGTAGAAAAAAAGACGGGAGAAACAGGTCATCAGCTTTTATTTTTTTATGCTTGATTGTACTCTCTATCCCTTTGTCCTTTATGAAAATCGGCGAAGAATGGAAGGATTTTTCTGGCTTCAGACAGAATTCTGGGCTTTGCCCCTTTTTCTATCTGGGAATGCTTGCGAAACTCGGCGATTTTTCTTTTCAAAAAAATACATAGGACCCCTTTCGTTTTTGGGATTTTGTTTTTACCCTGATTATAATTCTATTTTTTTGCCAAAACTTCTTCCCTATACCCGCGTTTTTTTACGGTACCTGGGGCTACCGTATCGAGGGCGAAGCGATTCTGCCTTTCTTTAAAAAAACACCCGACCCTAATAAGAATCGCTTTTATTCCCTTTTCCCTTTGCATTGCTTATTTCTTTTATGGGCTCCTGATTTTTTTCTTCGGCAGAAGAAGGAGAGTATTCAACCGGAAATTACTTCCAGGGGAAGTCAGATTTACTTTGGAATGGAACGAGTATTTCAGGATAGAGACTTTTCTTATGAAAATGGGTCACTATTCAATGCCGATTTATGTATTCCATCGTCCTTTCCGAGATGCTTTTTTTGCCGGAGGACTGGAACAGCCGTTCTGGCACGAGGGAATCCCTTTTTGGCTGATTCTTCTCTTCTATATCTTTTTGCTCCTCTTATCCTTGCTTCTTCTTTTTGTATTAGGGAGAAAGACGCTGGACAATCTTTGCCGTTTTCGTTTTACAAGATAAAAGTCCGTAGAAGAGATGTTTTGCAGTATAAAAACGAGCGGGGTCATTCCTGATGGTATATTTATCTATCTGTAGAGCGGTTTTCATCAACACGTTTTGTCCTATAACCCACATTTTGTCCTATAAGCCTTATATTCAAAAAGGTGCTCAGATGGGAATCTGAGCACCTTTTTAGTTCTGAACGAGAGTCGTGCGCAAAGCATGCTGTATCTCGTTTGTACTGTTTCTTTATAGCCCTTTTGCTTTTCTTTATTAGTCTTTCTTATCTTCGATAACAAGACTTCTTAACTTACCGTCCATACCCCAAAGGATTGCAGCAACAACAATTAAGATTGCAGCAATACCGAAGCTGGATGTAGCAAAGGGGATCTTGGAAATTGCGTTATACAGTGCACCGTAGGAAAGTCCTGCAATAAAGATTGCACAAGTCCATACCGCCATCATTGCGGAAAGCAGTCTTTTCGGAGCAAACTTGGAAATGAAGGAGTTACCAAGCGGGGAGAAGGTCATCTCACCGAAGGATAAAACAAATCCGAAGAGAACTACCCAGAGCAAGTTTGCAGGCTGTCCGCCTCTTGTAATATCAGCAAAGGCAAAGATTCCAAAAGAAACTCCCAAAAGGCCGAGACCTAATGCAGTGTGCTTAAAGATAGTCAATCCGCCATTCGGTCTTCTTGCATCCATCTCCCAAAGTATACCGAGAATTGGGCCGAGAGCGATACATACTAAAGCGTTCAAGGAATCGAAGAAGGAAGTCGGAACCTGGAAGCTTCCAATCTGCCAGTTCATACGATACACTTCTTTTCCTGCTTCCTGAATTGCAGTTCCCCAGTAATCATAAACCGGAAGATAAGCCATATACCAGAAAAATCCAGAAAATAGCGGAGAAGGCGGATACGAATACGATAGCTGCGATTCTCTGCTTCTCAATCTTGGTGAGCGGCTTTTTCTCCACTGTTTCAGAATCTGCTGCGCTTGTATCCTTCTTTTCATTCTCTTTGAAGGGTCTTGCACCGACTTCGCCGAGAGATTTCCAAGAACAAACGAACAAAAACAGCGTTAATCAACATAGCAACGGCACAAATCAGGAAACAGATTCTGTAGCCGTAGCTTCCTGCAATCAATCCGATAGAAGTTGTTCCGATAAAGCTTCCCAAGTTAACCATGGAGTACTGTGTGGAGAATGCTTTGTCGAGCTCCTTCTTATCGGAGAAAAGAAGGCCAGTGATAGAGTTGGTCTGTGGCTTAAAGAGACCGGTTCCGATGGATACAAGACCGATCATGAGAGCCATTCCGCCCAAGCTGTGTGCGTTAAAGCCTACAAAGTAACCAAGGCTCATCAGAGCCATTCCGATTGGTACGAGGTACTTTGCACCGAAGAAACGGTCGGAAAGAACAGATCCGAAAAGTGGTGCCAGGTAGGTAAAGGCAACGAAAAAGGACTGATAAACCGCGTTGGAACCATCCGTGATGCCTAAGCCGCCCTTAGCTGCTTCCAACGCAATAAACTGGATGATTAACCATTTTGCGGAGTAGTAGCTGAAACGCTCCAAAGTGAAGGCGAAGTTACAAAAACCAGAAGCCTGCTTTGGGATTCGCTTTTGTTTGAACTGTGTTGGTCATTTGAAATCCCCCTCCTAAAAGGACTTAAAAATTAGTAACAAGGAAAAACAACTTCTTTTGTTGCAAATTCCTTCCCCCCTATCTTTCTTTATAATTGTTTACAAAAAAGAAAGATATTAGTTCGAGTTCTGTAATTATATTCTTTTTATCTTTCAGGATTCAACGGGGAAATGCGGAATAATGTTTATTGTATCGCTAAAATAAATATATTTTATTAATTCAAGTACTTATATTAGATAAATTAATATTTTCCAAAAAGAAGAATTAAAAAAAGCCGGCAATAAATTTATAAGTCTTGATTTTCTAATATATATTTCTAAAAACATTTTTTTACTCAACAGAGATTTTTCACATCCATATCCTTTGGCAGGATAAAGCTTAAAAAGAAGAGCTACTACGAATACTACCGCAACGACATTGGCACCGAATACGGTCTGCACAATGGACGGGAAAATGTGCCAGATTTCCGCTTCCGTGCTGGCGGTAAAGCCTACACCGATTGCCAAAGAGGGAAGCAATCACGATATTTCTCTGTGAAAATCCGCAGGAAGCAATCATTTGCATACCGGAAACAACGATGCTACCGAACATCATGATGGTGCAGCCTCCCAATACACACTGGGGAAGAGAGAGAAGAACTGTCCTACAGGAGGAAGCAGACCTGCAAGCATCATAGCAGCAGCGCCGGTTGCGATAGTGAAACGGTTAACAACCTTGGTCATGGCGATTAGACCGACGTTTTGGGAGAAGGAAGTAACCGGAGCGCATCCGAAGAGAGAAGAAATGGAAGAAGCATATCCGTCACATGCCAGTGAACCGGAGATTTCTTTTCTCCGTAATGTCTCTATTGAGTCCCGATACAACCATGGCAGTGGTGTCACCGATGGTTTCCGTTGCGGATACCAGGAAGATGATGCAAACGGAAACGATAGCCCCGAGATTAAACTTCGGCATATAAGGAAGAATCTTCGGAAGAGAAACGAAGCCCTTGGAAAGTAGAGTACTATAGTCTACCTTTCCGACAAAGATAGATAGAATGTAGCCGACTACAAGACCTGCCAAAACGGAAAGCTGCTTCATATAGCCTTTTACAAAAATGCTCCATATGATGCAGGTCAGTAAAGTAATACTTGCAATGGCTAGGTTTGTTGCGGAACCGAAATCTTCGGCATAGCCGCCTCCGAAGGATCTGGCACCCACCGTAAAGAGAGAAAGGCCGATAGAGGTTACTACGGTTGCGGATACGATGGGAGAAATCAGTTTCTTCCAGTACTTTGCCAAAAGTCCCAGAGTTCCTTCAAAGATGCCGCCTACCAATACGGCGCCGATTACGGTCGGGTAGCCATAATTTGCGGCAATGGTTGATAAAATGGTTACAAAGGTGAAACTCACACCCATAATGATGGGCAGTTTTGCGCCAACCTTCCATATAGGAAAGAGCTGAATCATGGAAGCGATTCCGGCGACGAACATCGCGTTCTGAATCAGGGACGCAATCTCCTGCTGGGAGAGTGCGGGCTGTGCGGCTCCTGCGATGATGGTAATAGGAGCCAGATTAGATACGAACATGGCAAGTACGTGCTGCAGGCCGAAGGGAATTGCTTTCCCGACAGGGACACGGCCATCTAGGCGGTAGATGTTCTCCATAGAGACATTTCCTGCTTTTTCTTGACTCATTTTTCCTCCTTTTTGTTGGAAAAGGAACGATCCCTCTTCCGTAAATATGAAATATTTATAAATTTACTAAGCTGAAGTGTAGCACTTGGTTAAAAATAATGTCTATCTTGGAGAAAATGGAATTAAATTAAAACTTGGAAATAAAAAAATATTTGTATTTTTGCACAAAAATATAGCAGATAATAAGAGGGTATATTTCAGAAAGTAGAAGTAATAAATCGAATTTTGTAAAGGAAGGCATAGAAAAGGGAAGAATATAGAGAAAGGAAGGAAAAATCTAAATAATTTTTGGTATATAATGCATGATAAAATCTAAAAAAATACTGTTTATTTTTTTGTGAATAGACGCTAGAAAAAAACAAATTTTTATACTATATTAAGGAAAGTTGGGAATTTTATATTCTTTTTTTAGAATAAAAAGAATAGGATAGCCCATTCATCAGTTTGTGAAATAAAAAGCTTAGGATAGATTGCTTTTTGGTAGTCAGGAGGTCAGGAGGATTTCTATGAGAGAGGTAGGACAAGACAAGATTCGAGTAGATGCCTATGGCAAGGTAACGGGTGAAGCAAAGTATACTGCGGACTTGGAGCCGAAGAATATTTTGCACGGCAAGGTTTATCATTCCACGATTGCAAACGGTTTGGTAAAGAGCATCGATACGACAGAGGCGGAGAAGGTTCCCGGAGTGGTAAAGATTATTACCTGTTTTGATGTACCGGATATCCAGTTCCCGACTGCCGGACATCCTTGGTCCGTAGAGAAAGGCACACCAGGATATCTGCGACAGAAAGCTCTTGAATCAGAGAGTTCGTATCTATGGAGATGATATTGCCTGTGTTATTGCGGAGAATGAAGTCGCCTGTTCTCAGGCGCTTCGCCTTTTAAAAGTGGAGTACGAAGAGTACCCTGTTATGACGACCGTGGAGGAAGCCTTAAAGGAAGGAGCAACTCCTTTGCACCCGGATCTCCGTAAGGACAATGTCATCGTTCATAGCCATATGACCATGGTGGAGAAGGATTTTACCTTTGAAGAAGGGGTAAAGAAGGCAAAAGAACAGTATGGAGAGGATAATATCGTAGAGTTTTCGGAAGTCTATGACACGCCGAAGATTTCCCACTGTCATATCGAACTTCCGGTTTCCTTTGCCTATGTGGATGTCAACGGAAAAATTACGATTGTATGCTCTACCCAGATTCCGCATATTGTAAAGCTTTATGCTTCCATGGCACTCGGGGTTCCCGCAGGAAAGATTCGCATTATTAAGCCCTATATCGGAGGAGGCTTCGGAAATAAACAGGATATGCTCTATGAGCCGTTGAATGCTTATATGTCCATGCAGGGTTGGCGGTAGACCCGTTCGCCTTGAGATTTCCAGAGAGGAAACCATTTACGGAACCAGAACGAGACACCAGATTACAGGGCACACGAAGGCTGTGGTGACGAAGGACGGACAGTTCCTCGCAAGAAAGCTGGAGGCTTTTTCCAAACAACGGCGGTTATGCTTCTCACGGGCACGCGATTTGTGCCAACTGCGGAAATGTCTATAAGGAACTGTATCAGGATAAGCTCGGTACGGAGGTGGATTGTTGGACAGTCTACACCAATGCGCCTACAGCAGGTGCGATGAGAGCTTACGGTATTCCGCAGTCGGTTTGGTTTACCGAGTGTCAGACGGACGATATCGCAAAGAAGCTGGGAATCGATCCCTTGGAGCTTCGAATGAAAAAAACTGCATGCCGGCAGGCTTTAAAGACCCGCATAACGGCATTACCTTCCATTCCTACGGTTTAAAGCAGACCATGGAAAAGGGCGCGGAACTCGTGCACTGGAAGGAAAAGAGAGCGGAGTACGATAAGCCGCAAAGCGGAGAGAAGCGCAGAGGTATCGGCATGGCTATTTTCTGTTATAAGACCGGTGTGTACCCCATTGCTTTGGAGACAGCTTCTGCCCGTATGGTATTAAATCAGGATGGTTCCGCACAGCTCTTTATGGGGAGCAACGGAGATCGGGCAGGGTGCGGATACCGTATTTGTGCAGATGGCAGCGGAGTCCTCCGGACTTCGATTCGAAGATATTTATATTGAATCCACACAGGATACCGATACGGCACCCTTCGATACCGGCGCTTATGCTTCTCGCCAGACCTATGTTTCCGGTAAGGCTTGTAAGAAGGTGGCGGAAGAGTTTAAGAGAAAAACTCATCGACTATGCCGTGTATATGGTGAATAATGCAGTAGAGGATTTCTCTAAGACCGTATACTTAAATGAAGTGACAGCTGCCGCTAAGGCAATCCGGGAAGCGTATGGCTTAAAGGAAGACGAAGAAATCACCAAGGAGATGTTAGATGTTCTGGAGTCGGAGATCATCGAGAAGAAGAACGGAAAAGCCGTGCTTCCTCTTCGGATCTTGGCGGACACCGCATTCTATTCCCTGGATCGTTCTGTACACATTACCGCTGAGCTTACGAACCATTGTAAGGAAAACAGCTTTTCCTCCGGTGCTTGCTTTGTAGAGGTAGAGGTGGATATTCCGCTTGGTCTTGTGGAAGTGAAGAATCTTGTACAGGTGCATGATTCCGGCGTGATTATCAACCATGCGACCGCAACGGGCCAGGTACACGGCGGTATTGCACAAAGCATCGGTTATGCCCTCTCCGAGGAGCTTCTTGTAGATGAGAAGACGGGAAGAGTCTTAAACGACAACCTTTTGGATTTTAAGATTCCTACCGCTATGGATGTTCCGGACATGCAGGTGGATTTTGTGGAATTGGATGATCCCACAGGCCCCTACGGGAACAAGAGCTTGGGCGAACCTCCTATTATTCCGGCAGGACCTGCCATTCGAAACGCCATTTTACAGGCTACCGGTGTAGCAATGAACACGGCGCCGATGACTGCCCAGAGACTTACCGATGCTTTCAGAGAAGCCGGTTTAATCAAGACTATTTAAGGGAGGGGGAGCAATGTTCGATATTCAGGAGTTTTACGAGGCAAAGAACGTAGAAGATGCAGTGAAGGCATTGTCGGAAAATGAAAATGCGGAAGTGATTTCCGGCGGAACCGATGTGCTTATTCGTGTCAGAGAAGGAAGGGATGCGGGAAAAGGCATTGGTTTCCATTAAAAAAATATAGAAGAAATTAAGGGTGTGAAGATGCTGGAGAACGGAGATCTCTTTATCGGTGCCGGCACAAGCTTCACTCATATCACTAGTGACCCTCTGATTCAGAAGCACCTCCTTATGCTGGGAGAAGCAGTGGATACAGTGGGAGGACCGCAGATTAGAAACATGGGAACCATTGGGGGAAATATCTGTAACGGGGCAACCTCTGCGGATTCTGCAGCAAGTATCAGAGCGCTGGAGGCGATTGTACATTTGGTAGGACCGGAGGGAGAGCGCGAGGTGCCGATTTCCGAGTTCTATACCGGGCCGGGAAAAACCGTCAGAAAATGGAATGAGGTCTGCACGGGCTTCAGAATTCCAAGAGAAAATTATGAGGGCTGGAGCGGAAAGTACATTAAGTACGGAAAGAGAAAGGCCATGGAGATCGCTACTCTTGGCTGTGCAGCTATGGTAAAGCTGAGTGAAGATAAGAAGAGCATTCTGGACTGCAGACTCGCTTACGGGGTAGCGGCTCCGACGCCGATTCGTTGCAAAAAAGCGGAGGACAGCTTAAAGGGTGCGGATATCCATGATGAAAAGCGGATGGAGGAATATGTAAAGATTGCTCTAACAGAAGTGAATCCCAGAAGTTCTTGGAGAGCCTCCAAGGAATTCCGTTTACAGATTATTAAAACCTTGGCAAAGAGGGCGCTGGAGGAAGCGATTCGCCGGCAGGGAGGAGAGATTCATGCTTAAAATCATTCATTTTACCGTTAACGGAAAAAAAGTAGAGCTTGCCGTAGACGAGCGTGAGTCCCTGCTTGATACTCTGAGAAACCGCTTGGATCTCACTTCCGTGAAGAAAGGGCTGTGAGGTAGGAGAGTGTGGTGCCTGTACCGTTTTGGTAGACGGAGAGGCGATAGACAGCTGTATCTACCTCGCAATGTGGGCGGATGGAAAATCGGTCATGACAGTTGAGGGCTTAAAAGGTGAGAAATGGCGAGTTGAGTCCCATTCAGAGAGCTTTTATCGAGGAAGCAGCCGTACAGTGCGGTTTCTGCACACCGGGGATTATTATGTCCGCTGTAGAGATTGTGGGATCCGGTAAGCGTTACACGAAAGACGAGCTTCGGAAGCTGATTTCCGGGCATCTTTGCCGTTGTACCGGGTATGAAAATATTTTAAAGGCAGTAGAAAGAGCAGTGGAGGAAACTTACTTGGCAACACATAAGTAAGCCGCAGGAGGTTAAAATGGAGCAGTATTGTTTTGTTGTAAATGGTCGGGAAGTGATGACGGAGGAGGATAAGCCTCTCCTTCGCTATCTAAGAGATGATTTAAAGTGCAAGTCGGTAAAGGACGGTTGCAGTGAGGGAGCTTGCGGAACCTGTACTATCATTATTGATGGTAAGGCTATGCGTTCCTGTATTTTGACAACCAAGAAGGCGGTAGGGAAGAATATCGTGACCGTGGAAGGGCTAAGTACTAAAGAGAAGGAGGCCTATGTCTATGCCTTCGGCCGCTGCGGTTCCGTGCAGTGCGGTTTCTGCATTCCCGGTATGGTGATGAGTGCAAAGGCTCTTATTGATGAGAATCCGAATCCGACGGAAGAGGATATTAAAAAAGCCATTCGCGGAAATATTTGCCGTTGCACGGGATATAAGAAGATTATCGAAGGAATTGACTTGGCAGCTAAGGTGCTTCGCGGAGAAGAGAAGATTCTTTCCGGATTGGAGTGCGGAGAAGACTTCGGCATCGGGCAGTCCGCATTCCGTGTGGATGTCCGGGAGAAAGTACTCGGTACAGGAGAATACCCGGATGATGTGGAGATGGAAAATATGGCCTACGGCGGTGCAGTACGTACCGAGCATCCGAGGGCGAAGATTTTGAAAATCAATACGGAAGCTGCGGAAAGTCTCCCCGGAGTACTTTGCGTCTTAAAGGCGGAGGACGTTCCGAACAATAAGGTCGGGCATATCCAGCAAGACTGGGACGTTATGATTGCCGAAGGGGACATTACCCGCTGTATCGGAGATGCGCTTTGTCTGATCTGTGCAGAGACTCCTTCTATTCTGGAAGCGGCTAAAAAGCTGGTGAAGGTTGAGTATGAGGTCTTGGAGCCGGTGAGAAGTATAGCGGAAGCCAAGGCGGAAAATGCCCCGAAGATTCATCAAAACGGAAATCTCTGCCAGCAAAGACATGTAAGTCGCGGAGATGCGAAGACAGCTATTGCGAACGCAAAGTATGTTGTGACAGACAGCTTCTCCACCCCTTTTACAGAGCATGCCTTTATGGAGCCGGAGTGTGCTGTTGCCTTCCCTTATAAGGACGGTGTAAAGGTCTATACCACCGACCAGGGGGCATACGACACCAGAAAAGAAATTTCCATTATGATGGGCTGGGATCCTTCCCGTATTGTAGTGGAGAACAAGCTGGTCGGCGGCGGATTCGGCGGTAAGGAAGATGTTTCCGTACAGCATATTGCAGTGCTTATGGCTTTGAAGGCGAACAGACCTGTAAAGGTCAAGTTCTCTCGTCAGGAATCCATCAACTTCCACCCGAAGCGTCATGCCATGGAGGGAACCTTTACTCTGGCATGCGATGAAAACGGCATCTTCCAGGGGCTGGATTGTGAAATCAACTTTGATACCGGAGCTTATGCTTCTCTTTGCGGCCCGGTTTTAGAGAGAGCCTGTACGCACTCCGTAGGTCCGTACACCTATCAGAATACGAATATTTTTGGGGATATGGGTATTATACCAATAACCCTCCTGCAGGAGCTTTCGAGGCTTCGGTGTTTGTCAAAGTGAGTATGCTTTGGAAATGCTGATTGACAGGCTTGCGGAAATGGTGGGAATCAGTCCTTGGGAGATTCGCTTCCGTAATGCCATCGAACCCGGAAAGGTGCTTCCGAACGGGCAGATTGCGGATTGTTCCACGGCACTTAAGGAAACGCTTCTTGCGGTAAAGGATGTTTATGAAGCCCATCCCGGAAGAGCGGGCATTGCCTGTGCTTTAAAGAATGCCGGAGTCGGTGTAGGGACTTCCGGATAAAGGTAGAGCAAGAGCGGAAGTGTTAGACGGAAAGCTTAGAGTCTATACCGCAGCTTCCGATATCGGACAGGGGCTGTCGTACGGTATTCACCCAGATATTACAGAGTGAAACCGGCCTTCCCATAGAGAAACTCAGTATTTCCAGAGGATCCACCGAGGATTCCCCGGACTCCGGAACGACCTCCGGATCCCGTCAGACGCTGATTACCGGTGAAGCGGTTAGAGGACTGGCTGCCGAGGTCAAAAAAAGATCTTGACGCAGCAGGAGGGAAGCTGGAGGACTTGAACGGAAAAGAATATTTCTATGAGTTCTTTGATCCGACAGATAAAGCTTGGTGCGGATCTCCCGAACCCGAAATCCCATGTAGCTTATGCTTTTGCAACCAATGTGGCTATTTTTGGATGATGAGGGAAGAGTTACGGATGTATATGCCGCTCATGATTCCGGAAAAGTTATGAATCCGGTATCCATTCAGGGACAGATTGAGGGCGGTGTACTCATGGGAATGGGCTATGCCTTAACCGAGGACTTCCCTTAAAGGACTGTGTTCCAACAGCAAAAATTAGGAACCTTAGGACTTCTGCGCGCAAACCAGATTCCGGACATCCATGCCATCTATGTGGAAAAAGATACACTCCTCCCGTTTGCACGTGGCGCAAAGGGAATCGGAGAGATTGCAAAGTATTCCTATCGCTCCGGCAATTGCGAACGCATACTATGCCTTTGACCATGAGTTCAGAACGAAGCTTCCGTTGGAAGGAACCTTCTATCGGAAGAAGAAATAAGGTATTTCTAACAGAATAAGTATTGGAGAAGCAGGTTAAAATCGAAAAAGTACTTCTATTTTCGTCTTGCCTGCTTCTCTTTTTGTTTTTTTCACAATATCAAAAAATTTGATAAAGGAATGAAGCCTTTTTATTCCTTTTTATTACCCAAAAACGAGCTATTTAAGAGGCTCAATCGCCTCAAAATAGAATGAAACCTTATCCGAATATGAAGTATAGAAAGAAAGTATGTTCTGTGTTATAATGCCAAAAGTCGAAGCTTTAAGCGTGAAGAAGATGGAAACAATACTGTTGCTGGAGCTTATGTGACGGATACCCGTGATAAAAAAATAATTCTTTTCTCATTGGAAGAGATATGTAAAAAGGAGAAAATATGGCTAGTAAAGTGAGTAAGGCCCCGGTAGTAGCGCTGGTGGACCATGAGGAGAAGCTGAAGGCACTGGATGCCGCTTTAACAAAGATAGAGAAGGACTGCGGAAAAGGATCCATTATGAAATTAGGAGATGCCGGAGTCAATAAGGATATCGAAGTGGTACCTACAGGCTCCCTTTCCGTAGATATTGCACTTGGTGCGGGCGGCTTCCCCAGAGGCAGAATTATAGAAATCTACGGGCCGGAGTCTTCCGGAAAAACCACATTGGCTTTGCATGCCGTTGCAGAGGTACAAAAGAGAGGCGGCATTGCAGCGTTTATTGATGCGGAACATGCTTTAGATCCCCGCTACGCGCAGGCAATCGGTGTGGATATTGACAATCTATATGTATCTCAGCCTGACTCCGGAGAGCAGGCTCTTGATATTGCGGAAACCATGGTTCGTTCCGGCGCAATGGATATTCTGGTTGTAGACTCCGTTGCTGCACTGGTACCCAAGGCGGAAATCGACGGAGAAATGGGGAGACAGCCATGTGGGGTTACAGGCAAGACTGATGTCCATGGCACTTAGAAAAACTGACAGCCATTATTTCGAAGTCCAATTGCATTCTTATTTTCATCAATCAGCTTCGTGAAAAGGTGGGCGTAATGTTTGGAAATCCGGAGACAACAACCGGAGGAAGAGCGCTGAAATTCTATGCTTCCGTGCGAATCGATATCCGGAAGGGAGAGTCTATTAAGGCGGGAGAAGGAGAGTTTAGCGGAAACCGTGTAAAGGTAAAAGATTGCGAAGAATAAGATTGCTCCTCCCTTTAAGCAGGTGGAGTTCGACATCAGCTTCGGCAGTGGTATCTCCAAGGAAGGAGAGATTTTGGACCTGGCAGTAGAAAAGAAGATGATTGAGAAGAGCGGAGCATGGTTTGCTTATCATGGCAATAAAAATCGGACAGGGTAGAGAGAATGCCAAGACCTTTTTGAAGGATCATCCCAAGCTTATGGCGGAGCTCGAAAAAGAGCTTCGGAAGGAATACGGTTTAAAAGAGGATCCGTACCTGGAAGCGGTAATCAATGCGGTAGAAGAGGAAGAGGATACTGTGGATACCTCTGCTCAGGAAGCTTAAAGAATCAGAACGATGCTTTTTTTCTATCAGAGAAGGAGTAAAAGTCAATGAAGGAATGGGAAGCAAGCATAGAAGTACATAATCCTTTGGACAGAGCTTCCCTCTCTCGAAGAAAAAGCTTTTGCAAAGATGTAAGGAACGCAGTCTCTATCTTCTTACAGGGACAGCGAAAACGGAGAGGCGCCTCAGAGAAAAGTTAGAAAAGTCCCGGCGGTATCCGGAAGAGATTATTGCAAAAAAACAATGGCTTTTTAAAGGAATATGAATATCTGAATGATTATCAATATGCTCTTCGTTATCTGGAAGAAAAACGGTGGAAAGCGTTCCCTGCGCGATATGAAGGCAAAGCTCTTCCAACGAGGGGTGGATTCTGCGTCTCTTACAGAAGCGATAGAAGCCTTTCAGGAAAAGCAGAGAGAAGAAGAGAACAATCCGGAAAGGGTGGCTCTCCTAAATTGCTTGGAAAAAAAAAAAAGTCTTTAGACCTTACAGATCCGAAAAGATAAAAAGAAGCTCTATGCTTTTCTTATGAGAAAGGGCTTTTCTTATGACTTGATTCAGGAGGCCTTAAGCTTGGAGGAAGAGTTATAGGAAAAGTGTTGACATAATCAATTTAATTGTATACAATTGTTTTAGATTCCAAGAGAAATCTTGCAGTTCACATAGATTTCGCTTTTGTAAAGGGCAAGCAGGGCTTCACAGGATTTGCCGAAGGCAATGAAGGTGATGAAAAAAGGATGATAAGATTCTTTTTGCAAAGCCCGATTCGTTTTGATTGATAGAGGAGGTTAAGTTATGTCAGCACCAAGTGTTACAGCAAAGGATTTTTGAAGAGAAGGTTTTGAAGGCAAAGAGCCGGTTTTGGTGGATTTTTGGGCTAGCTGGTGTGGACCTTGCCAGATGCTTTCCCCGATTATCGGAGAGATTGCGGAAGAGGCAAAGGACTTTAAAGTTTATGCAGTTAATGCGGATGAGGAGCAGGAACTTATGGTTCGCTATGGCGTGCGTGCCATCCCGACTCTCATCGTATTTAGGGACGGTCAGATATATAAGCAGAACACCGGCTTCCTTCCGAAGGAACAGGTTTTAGAACTTTTTAAAAATAAGGGCTATAGTCGAAGGCACAAAAAGGGCGGCTATGGCCGTCCTTTTTTGCGAGATAGACTTTGTTTCGAAGAGGGAGAAAATATGTTTGATTTAGTTATTATCGGAGCAGGAACTGCAGGGCTTTCCGCAGCGATCTATGGACTTCGTGCAGGAAAAATCCGTTCTGGTTTTGGAGGCCTCCACTTATGGCGGACAGATTATCAATACTCCTGAGATAGAGAACTATCCTGCTATACAGAAGATTTCCGGTTTTGAATTTGCTACAGAATCTATATAAGCAGGCGAAGGATCTGGGGGCGGATATACGGATTGAGAAGGCAGTCGCCATTAAAGAGGATGGAAAGTACAAAGTCGTAGAAACGAAAAACAATGTATATCAGGCAAAAACAGTTATTATAGCTACAGGAGCAAAAACAGGACCTTGGGAATAGATAAGGAAGAAGAGCTTGTAGGGAAGGGCGTTTCTTATTGTGCAACCTGTGACGGGATGTTTTATAGAGGAAAGGTCGTTTGCGGTAAACGGCGGTGGAAATACTGCGGTGGAAGATGCTGCTTTCCTTTCCGGTTATGTAGAGAAAGTGTATCTGATTCATAGAAGAGAGGAATTCAGGGCAGATAAGGCTGAGGTGGATCGCCTGATAGCACAGCCAAATGTGGAATTGGTTTTAAACTCCACCATTAAAGAATTAAAGAGCGACGAGAGCGGCCTTACCGGAATTGTAGTGGCGGATAAGGAAGGCGGCGAAAGAGACATTCAATTGGACGGACTTTTTGTTGCTATCGGACAGGTTCCGGACAACGGGGCTTTTGCGGGACTTGTGGATTTAGACAGTAAAGGTTATGTTTCTGCGGGGGAGAATACCTTAACGAGAACGGCGGGAATCTTTACAGCGGGTGATTGCCGAACCAAGGAAGTACGTCAGTTAACAACAGCAGCTTCTGATGGAGCGGTTGCGGCATTGGCCGCAGTGAATTACATTCACGAACATGAATTATAAGTAGTTAAGGGTTGATTGAATTGGAATGAGCAATATTGCCCCATTTTATAACAAGGGAAGGAAAGAATAATGCAGGGAGAATATGAGGCGTTAAGATTGGAGAATCAGCTTTGCTTTCCTCTTTATGCATGTGCCAAGGAAGTAACCAGAAGGTATAAGCCTTTTCTGGATCCCTTGGGTTTGACATATACGCAGTATATTACCATGATGGTGATGTGGGAAAAGAAGGAAGTAAGAGTAAAGGATTTGGGTGAGGTCTTATATTTGGACTCCGGTACGCTTACTCCGCTCCTTAAGAGATTGGAACAGAAGGGCTTGATTAGCCGTTCCCGTTATCAGGAAGACGAAAGAGCGCTTTGTGTACGTATTACAGAAGAGGGAGAGAAGTTGCGGGAGACTGCGAAGTCGGTTCCGGTGGGTATGCGTGCCTGTATTCCGTTAAGTGATGAAGAAATGCTGGTTATGAAGAAGCTTTTAAGCAGGACACTGGATGCTATCGAACAGAAGGATTAGCTTCAGGGAGAGATAAGAAGCTGTGAAAAAGCGAGTTTATGAATATCTTTTATGTAAGATGGGTCTGAAAAAGAGGGACTATGATTGTGCCTCCATTTCAGACCCATTCTGCTAGACGGCGGAGTATGAATAGAGTAAAGATTTTCTCGGTTAAAATACGTAGACAGCTATAATAAATAATGAAAATTTGTTAAAAATAGTCTGAAAGATTGTCGATACATAGAAGAGGAGTAAAGTATGGAAGATTTGGATTACCTTGTAGTAGGGGCAGGACTTTTCGGCGCCGTATTCGCACATGAGGCGAAGCAGAGAGGAAAGAAGGTCCTCGTCATCGACAAGCGGGACCACATCGGAGGCAATGTATATTCCTATGAGAAAAATGGGATTATGGTTCACCATTACGGAGCGCATATTTTCCATACAAACAATACGAAGGTTTGGAATTATTTACAGCAGTTTGCGGAATTCAACCGTTTTACGAATTCCCCAATAGCCAATTACAAGGGAAAAATCTATTCGCTTCCTTTCAACATGTATACCTTTAATGCAATGTGGGGAGTCATTACACCGGAGGAAGCCGCAGAAAAGATTGAAGCGGAAAGGCGGGAGGCTGGTATTACAGAACCGAAAAAAATCTGGAAGAGCAGGCGATTTCTCTTGTCGGAAAAAGAGATTTACGAGAAGTTGATTAAAGGGGTACACGAAAAAAAGCAGTGGGGAAGAGCCTGCAAGGACTTACCGGCTTCTATCATTCGCCGTCTTCCGGTGCGTCTCAGCTATGACAACAATTATTTTAATGCGCTCTATCAGGGAATTCCTGTAGAGGGTTATACCGCCATGGTAGAGAGGATGCTGGAAGGGGTTCCGGTAGAGCTTTCGGTGGATTTTTTTGAAAAAAAGGCAGAGTGGATGAGTAGGGGCAAAGAAGGTCATTTTCACAGGAGCAATCGATGCCTATTATGACTACTGTCTTGGGGAACTGGAGTATAGAAAGGTTCGTTTCGAGGTAGAAGAGCTTTCGATTCCGAACTTTCAGGGAAATGCAGCCGTAAACTATACGGATGAAGAGAGTCCATATACGAGAATTATCGAGCATAAGTGGTTTACCTTCGGAAAGGACCGAGAGGGAAAGGAAATTCCGACGACCATCATCTCCAAGGAGTACAGCGCGGAGTGGAAGAAGGGGGATGAACCCTATTATCCGGTTAATGATGAGAAAAACCAGGCTCTTTATGAACAATACCAAGCGCTTTCGAAGAAAGAGGAGAAGCTGCTTTTCGGGGGGCGACTCGGTGAGTATAAGTATTACGATATGGACGCGGTGATTGCTGCAGCACTCGAGTTTTTCCGAAAAAAATACTAGGATGAAATGGAGGAATCCGATACAACGGAGGGGTTCAATAAAACGGGCATTTCGTAATGGTGCTGAAAGGAGGAGAGATGAAAAGTCTTGGCTTAATGGGAAGAGTTGCGGTCAGCTTCTGTGTCAGTACACTTTTGCCCATTTTCCTCTTTTTCCTCTCCACACAAGGTCTTACGACAATGGAGCAAAAATATATTTATTCTTGTGATTGCCGGTATTTTTCTTGTGGCTTGGATTTATAACGGAATAGTTAAGCCGATTGATACTTTAAAAATGCCGCCAGACGAATCGAAGGCGGAGACCTGAACTTTACCCTGGAAGCGGAGACGCATGACGAATTTGGGGAGTTGACGCAAGCTTTTGAAAAAAATGCGTATCAAGCTGAAGCAGAATCAGGAAGAAAAGATGCGGGATGAAGAGGAAAAATCGAGAGTTGGTCAGTAATATTGCACATGATTTAAAGACTCCGATTACGGCAATTCGAGGCTATGCAGAGGGGATATTGGAAGGCGTTGCTTCTACAGAAGAAAAAAGACGGAAGTATCTGCAAACGATTTATCATAAGGCAGTGGAGATGAATCGCCTGATTGATGAGTTAAACTATTATGCGAAGATAGAAACCAACAGGATTCCCTATCATTTTGTACGTCTGCCCGCACTGGAATATTTTCAGGACTATAGTGTGGAAATTGCAGTTGATTTGGACAGTCTGGGTTTTCAGTTCGGTACAGATTTTTTTGTGGAAGACACGGTGGAGGTCATTGCGGATCCGGAGCAGCTGCGGAAGGTTTTAAACAATATTGTCTCCAATGCCGTAAAATATATGGATAAAGAAGAGCCGAAGATTCAGTTCAGTCTTTTGGATGCAGGTGATTTTGTCGAAATTGTTATAAAAGACAATGGAAAGGGAATAGAAAAAAAGGATTTACCGTATATCTTTGAACGGTTTTTTCGCTCGGATACAGCAAGAGGAACGGAAACAGGGGGCTCCGGCATAGGCTTATCCATTGTGAAAAAGATTATAGAGGACAGCGGGGGACGTATCTGGGCCGAAAGTGAGTTGGGAGAAGGAACAAGCATTCATTTTGTGCTCAGAAAATACTTTATGGAGAGTGGTACGAAGTCATAGCAGAGTTTGATTCGGAGAATCATTTCTTTCGCCAAAGGAAGGGGAAATATATGGATGAGAAACAGAGAATTTTAATCGTGGAGGATGATGCCTCTATTGCAGAACTGGAGAAGGACTATCTGGAGCTTTCCGGCTTTTTAGTGGATATGGAAAAGGACGGGGAAAAGGGGCTGCAACGGGCTCTTAGCACGGACTACGATCTTCTGATTTTGGATCTTATGCTTCCCGGTAGGGACGGTTTTTCCGTTACACAGGAGCTTCGAGCAAAAAAAGATATCCCTATTCTTTTGGTTTCAGCCAGAAAGGATGATATCGATAAGATTCGAGGACTTGGACTTGGGGCAGATGATTATTTGACCAAGCCTTTTTCCGCGAGTGAACTGGTGGCGAGGGTGAAGGCGCATCTATCCCGCTATAAGAGACTTAGAGACAGCGGAAAAGAAGAAAATGAAATCATAGAGATACGCGGACTGCGTATCGATACAACGGCAAGGAGGGTTTTTGTAGACGGCAAGGAAGTCAGTTTTACCTCCCGTGAATTTGACCTGTTGGCCTTTCTTGCAGCGCATCCGAACCGGGTATTTACAAAAGAAGAGCTTTTCCAAGAGATCTGGAAGATGGACTCAATCAGGGGATATTGCGACGGTGACGGTGCATATCAAAAAGCTTCGTGAGAAGATTGAAATGAGTAATGCGGTAAAACCGCAGTACATTGAAACAATCTGGGGCGTAGGCTATCGATTTAAAGCATAGAAATATGAAAAAATCCGGATTTATCCCATTCGTCCCTTTACTTAAAATGCCCTGTCGTATATAATTCCGCTTAGTGCCTATTTGCCTATTTTTAGGGAAAGCACGAGTTTCAAACGGGAAAATGTACATCATGTACAGCATTCAAACTTATCTTCTTTACATTCATTTGTAAGAGAGACATATAAGGAGGTTAAAGATGGCAAGAAAGTGGGTTTACCTCTTCACGGAGGGTGACGCAAGTATGAGAGAGCTTCTTGGCGGTAAGGGAGCAAACCTTGCGGAGATGACCAATATCGGTTTACCGGTTCCGCAGGGCTTCACAATCACAACAGAGGCTTGTACACAGTACTATGAGGACGGCAGAGAAATCAATGCGGAAATCATGGGACAGATTGAAGAGCATATCAAGAAGATGGAAGAAATTACGGGAAAGAAGTTTGGAGACCATGAGAATCCTCTTCTTGTATCCGTTCGTTCCGGTGCAAGAGCTTCTATGCCGGGTATGATGGACACGATCTTAAACCTTGGTTTGAATGAAGATGTAGTAAGAGTTATCGCAGAGAAGTCCGGAAATCCCAGATGGGCTTGGGACTGCTACAGAAGATTTATCCAGATGTACTCCGACGTTGTTATGGAGGTTGGAAAGAAATATTTCGAGGAACTCATCGACAAGATGAAGGAGAAAAAGGGCGTTAAGCAGGACGTTGAGCTTTCCGCAGAAGACCTTCATGAGCTTGCAGAGCAGTTTAAGGCAGAGTATAAGGAGAAGATCGGTAAGGATTTCCCGAGCGATCCGAAGGAACAGCTTTTCGGTGCTATCAAGGCGGTATTCCGCAGCTGGGATAACCCCCGTGCAAACGTTTATCGTAGAGACAACGACATCCCCTATTCTTGGGGTACAGCCGTAAACGTACAGTCCATGGCATTCGGTAACATGGGTGACGATTGCGGAACCGGTGTGGCTTTTCACAAGAGATCCGGCAACCGGAAACAAGGGACTTTTCGGTGAGTTCTTAACCAATGCACAGGGAGAAGACGTAGTAGCCGGTGTTCGTACACCGATGCACATCAATGAGATGGAGCAGAAGTTCCCGGAGGCATTTAAGCAGTTTACAGAGGTATGCAGTACTCTGGAGAAGCACTACAGAGATATGCAGGATATGGAGTTCACCGTTGAGCACGGAAAGCTTTACATGCTCCAGACCAGAAACGGTAAGAGAACCGCACAGGCAGCACTTAAGATTGCATGTGATTTAGTAGATGAAGGAATGCGTACCGAGGAAGAGGCAGTTGCCATGATCGATCCTCGTAACCTGGATACCCTTCTTCACCCGCAGTTTGATCAGAAGGCATTGAAGGCTGCCACTCCGCTTGAAAGGGACTCGGTGCATCTCCCGGAGCTGCTTGCGGTAAGGTGGTATTCTCCGCAGACGATGCTGAAGCTTGGGCAGCTCGTGGCGAAAAGGTGGTTTTAGTACGTTTAGAGACTTCTCCGGAGGATATCACCGGAATGAAGGTGGCACAGGGTATCTTAACCGTTCGTGGCGGTATGACTTCTCATGCAGCCGTAGTTGCTCGTGGAATGGGAACTTGCTGTGTTGCCGGTCTTGGCGATATCGTTATGGACGAGGCAAACAAGAAGTTCACTCTCGGCGGAAAGACCTTCCATGAGGGAGACTGCATTTCCATCGACGGAACTACAGGAAATGTATACGAGGGACTTATTCCGACAGTAGATGCAAGCATCGCCGGTGAGTTCGGTCGTATCATGGGATGGGCTGATAAGTACAGAAAGCTTGCTGTTCGTACCAATGCCGATACTCCTGCCGATGCAAAGAAGGCAAGGGAGCTTGGTGCTGAAGGAATCGGTCTTTGCCGTACAGAGCACATGTTCTTCGATCCGGAGAGAATCTTCGCTTTCCGTGAGATGATTGTTTCCGATACAAAGGAAGAGAGAGAAGAAGCTTTAGAGAAGATTCTTCCTTTCCAGCAAGGTGACTTCGAGGCTCTTTATGAAGCTCTTGAGGGGAACCCCGTTACCATTCGTTTCTTAGATCCGCCTCTCCATGAGTTCGTACCGCAGGAGGAAGAGGAGATTGAGAAGCTGGCTAAGGCAAAGAATAAGTCTGTGCAGGAAATCAAGGACATCATTTCTTCCTTACATGAGTTCAACCCGATGATGGGACATAGAGGACTTCGTCTTGCTGTAACTTATCCGGAGATTGCCGTTATGCAGACCAAGGCGGTTATCCGTGCAGCAATCAACGTGCAGAAGAAGCATCCGGATTGGAAGCTTGAGCCGGAAATTATGATTCCGCTTACTTCCGAAGTAAAAGAGTTCAACGTTGTTAAGAAGGTCGTTGTTGAGACTGCTGATGAGGAAATCAAGAAGGCCGGCGTGAAGCTTGCTTACCAGGTAGGTACCATGATTGAGATTCCGAGAGCTTGTCTCACCGCGGATGAGATTGCAAAGAATGCAGACTTCTTCTGCTTTGGAACCAATGACTTAACACAGATGACTTTCGGTTTCTCCAGAGATGATGCAGGAAAGTTCTTGAATGCTTACTATGATAGTAAGATTTTCGAGTCCGATCCGTTTGCCAAGCTGGATCAGGTCGGTGTAGGAAAGCTGATGAAGATGGCTATCGACTTAGGAAAGCCGGTTAATCCTCACTTACATGTAGGAATCTGCGGTGAGCACGGTGGAGATCCGTCTTCCGTTGAGTTCTGCCATAATATCGGCTTAGACTATGTATCTTGCTCTCCTTCCGTGTGCCGGTAGCACGTCTTGCTGCAGCACAGGCTGAGATTAAGAATCCGAGAAAGTAATAGAATTACCCGGTTAGAGGGGGTTGAGTTTGAAGGAGTCGTGGAACCTCACGACTCCTTTTCTTTGGCAGTTTTTCCTAGAAATACGGGAGAAGCATGGTATAATAGCCGTTATGAAATAAAGGATTGGGGCTCACAAGCTTAAATGACAAGGACAGGTGGATAAAAATGAACAGAGAAAAAAAGAATGGTTTGCACAAAGTCGGGATTTATATTGTAGTGTCGGGTCTTACTCTTTTGACTCTCTCTTCCTGTAAGCCGACATATGGAACCAAGGAAACTCCGGTTATGACGACTGCGGCGGCAGATGTGGATATTCCTATGGATTTTGACCAGATTCATGATGATGTTTTGGATGCGATGAATCCGAAGGATTATCCTTTTGTAAAGAACTTAAACATTTCCGGAGATAATGCATCAAAGACCGTGGAGGTCCAGGTGGAGATTGTTGATAATGTAAGTCAGGAAGCCCTGGCTGTCTTTATGGATGAACTGATGAAAAATATTGCAAATGAAGCTTTCATTCAGGACTTCCGTTATACCAAGTCCACGGATACGGAATATGGCAGCTTTTTCCGGAAGTATGCCGTACATTATATCATTACAAAGGGAGAGGAAACGGTAGAGGATGTTACGGTAAGTCCCGGAGAGAAATTTCCTTTTAAAGCATAGATCAACAACATGGAGTGACTGAGTATTCATGGAAAAAGAATTGAAAAAAAAGAAGGACGGATTTCGATTAGAACACTGGCATATTGTGGCCTTCGGACTGATGATTTACGATGCCTTGGCACTGGGGATTTCTTATCTTATTGCCTTGTGGTTACGCTTTGATCTGCGGTTCTCGATGATTGATCCTCCATATATAGAAGCTTGGAGGAGATTTCTCCCCATTTACGTCCTCTTTTCTTTGGCAGTTTTTTGGTATTTAAAATTATATAAGAGTATATGGCGGTTTGCCAGTTACTCGGAGCTGCTTCGAGTCAGTTTGGCAACCATGGTCAGCTCCCTCTTCCATATAGTAGGAATTACCATACTTTTTCGCAGAATGCCGGTTTCCTATTATTTTATCGGAGCATTGCTTCAGTATTTTGCGGTTCTGGGGATTCGCTTTTCCTATCGCTTTATTCTTCTGATTCGGAAAATCAATTCCAAGAGAATACAGTCGCGTATTATGGTGATTGGGGCAGGGGCAGCAGGACAGATGCTGGTTCGTGACATTCATCGTGCCGGTGAAGTGGGGGGCGACGTGGTATGTATTATCGACGATAACCAAAACAAGTGGGGAAGACTGATTGACAATATTCCTGTTGTAGGAGGAAGAGAAAGTATCTTGGAAGCAGTTGAAAAGTTTGCTGTCGATAAGATTTTTTTGGCAATTCCTTCTGCCACGGCAGAACAGCGCCGTGATATTTTGAATATCTGTAATGAAACCAGTTGTGAACTGAAAAACCTCCCCGGCATGTACCAGTTGGTTCTTGGAGAAGTAACGGTTTCCGCGATGAGAAATGTCTCTGTAGAAGATCTATTGGGAAGAGACCCTATTCGTGTGGACTTGGAGGATGTTTTTCGTTTTATCAACGGGAAAACCGTACTGGTTACCGGTGGAGGCGGAAGCATCGGATCGGAGCTTTGCAGGCAGATAGCGGCGCACAACCCGAAGGAACTGATTATCTTTGATATCTATGAAAACAATGCTTACAGTATTCAGTTGGAGCTGAAAGAGAAATATCCCAATCTGCGTCTTACGGTATTAATCGGTTCGGTCAGAGATTCCCGTCGTATGTTTCAGGTTTTTGAGGATTATCGCCCGGATATTGTTTATCATGCAGCCGCACATAAGCATGTTCCTTTGATGGAAGAAAGTCCTTGTGAGAGCATTAAGAATAATGCATTGGGGACTTATAAAACGAGCATATGCCGCACTGACGCACGGCTGTCAGCGCTTTGTGCTGATTTCCACCGATAAGGCGGTCAATCCCGCCAATATCATGGGTGCAAGCAAACGTCTTTGCGAAATGATTATCCAAGCTTTTGATGCCAAAATAAAAGCAGGAAAGGCGGAAGAAATTCCGCAACTTTATACCCATAAGGGAATGGAAAATGCGGATAAGGCCGGAGATGGAACTGTATTCCACAATATTCATACGGAGTTTGTTGCGGTTCGCTTTGGAAATGTTTTGGGATCCAATGGCTCTGTAATCCCTATTTTTAAAAAGCAAATCGAAAAAGGGTGGTCCTGTTACAGTAACCCATCCGGATATCATCCGTTACTTTATGACTATTCCGGAGGCGGTAAGCCTTGTACTGGAAGCGGGAAGTTTTGCAAAGGGTGGAGAAATCTTTGTCCTGGATATGGGGTCTCCGGTAAAGATTGATACTTTAGCTCGGAATCTTATTCGTCTTTCCGGTTTTAAGCCGGATATGGATATCAAGATTCAATACACCGGACTTCGCCCCGGAGAAAAACTGTACGAGGAAAAAGCTTATGGCGGAAGAGGGGCTGGAAGAAACGGAAAACAGCCGTATTCATATTGGTAAACCCTTGCATTTCGATATTGATGCGTTTTTGAAAAAAGATAGACGGACTCATGCAGTGTGCCTATAAAAAAACAAGGATACGGATGTCCGGGAAATGGTACAGGAAATTGTGGAGACCTATCATCCGGCAGAAATTTAGTAGATAAAATGCAGTAGAGAAAAAGCCGGTAAAGAGACCTTCGGGTCTCTTCTTTTTAATTAAAAAGGTTATAAAATAAAAACTAGTCGATTTGCTATATGTGGAATATTTTTAGACGAGAGGAGTGTCTATTTAAGTAAAAAAAGAAGCTGTCCGGATGTCAAAGCTCGGAGGTCTTATTTCCGTGATGATTTTTATAAGATATATTGAGGAAATCATCGAAAAAAATATTTATTAAACAGCATAAAAAAATTGTATGTGGAATAGTTTTTTTGTGCGACATTACAATAGAGAAAGAATTATTACTGCTTGCGTGATGTATATGCTATTTAGGAGGAAAAATAAATGAATATTGCTTGTGTGGTTCGCTTGGGGAATGATTCGGACATTGAAAAAAAGAGCTGAAAAAAATCTGGTAAGACTGGGTCTTCATAGTTGTCAGCTTATTTCATGGGACAGAAAGTTTTACAATTCAGAAAAGAATGCACAGAAAGTGAAAAGAGGTGACTGCAGCTTTAAATGTGCAGATTAGCGCTTTTTGGTGTGGATGGGAAGGTCCGAAGTTTTTCCAATTTCTTCGAGGGACCGATGACTATGGGATTGGTTCCGGAAGCGTATAGGATGGAGAGACTCATAAGCTTTAAAGGAAGGATCTTTCTTTGCTAAGGATATTGGAGTTTCCGATTTGGCTACCCATGTGGGATTTTTACCGGAAGATCCTAAAGATCCAAAGTATGCAGGCACAATTTTGGCGCTGAAGGAATTGATGAAGGTCTGTGAAGCCAACCAGCAGTATTTTCTATTCGAAACAGGACTGGAGACACCGGCTACCCTTTTGAGAGCGATGGAAGATGTCGGATCGGAATTCCTTGGTGTCAATCTCGATCCAGCAAACCTACTCCGATATGGTAAGGCCAATCCGATTGATGCGGTAGAAATGTTTGGAAGCAAAATCCGCGGGGTACACGGAAAGGACGGATTCTATCCGACTTCCGGACAGGAGCCGGGAGAAGAAGTCAGAATCGGTGACGGAAGAGTGAACTATCCTTTGTTTTTGAAAGAAGTTGCAGGGAAGTAGGATATCAGGGGATATCACAATAGAAAAAGAAATTACCGCTGAAAAGATAAGAGATATTCTGTATACTAAGCAATTTCTTCAGGGACTGTTGGAAAAAAATGTAGAGGGAAATAAGCGATGCTGGAAGGCGTTGCCTTCTTTTTATGAGGATGTATTGAACAAATGACCACAAGAATGAAGCGAATAAAGGCAAAGTGATATTCGGGAACATAATTTTGCAAAATGTCTACGAATATGTTTTTACATAACTCCAATGTTTCCAGAGCAAAAACTTGCTAAAGCCTTAGATTTAAGTAAACCTTCCAGCTCTTCACTTGTAGATGAACTTCTCTCGATAGGAGCTCTTTTTGAGGATGGAGAAAAGGAGGAAGATGGTTGTGTGGGACGAAACCGGTGTTGATCAAAGCGGATTTTTCGCTCCTTTTTGCATTGTTTTGTTCTGGAAGGCTTCGAGTATTGAGGCCAGTGTGGTAAGCATGTGTCAGGAATGGACGGAAGAGAAAAGAGTGATTTACAGCTCTCCTTTCTGTTTCTTTTACCGGCAGATTACGGAAAACGTTCTATTGAAATTATTCGGACTCTGAAAAGGAATTGGAAAAGAATCATTTTTATATGGGAACTTCGATTATGCTATCCGGGATTGTGGATATACATAGAAAAAGGTATTTTGTCTTATCCTCTAAATATAGATGAGCTGACAGGGCAAAGAAAAATTGTCTCCGATATAATGGACTCGGAGAGAATGCCATAGCTATTTTCAATGATAATGTAATCTTGGGATTTTCAGCAATGAATCACCTTCAATTGCAACAACGAAACTTCCTCTATATTCATTTTTTTAACCGGTATTGGAGCAGCTTATTTTATGAAGGGGCAAGTATTCGGAGATGCAGGCGGAAAAACTCACACAATTTGGGCATTGTATCGTTAGCCCCAATGGCAAAAGTGCAGCTGTGGGGCATTTGGATGCTTGGAAGCAGAGATAGGGCGAAATTGCTTTTGCGGGAAGAAATCCGAAAGTATTATGAGAGTATAGAAAATTTTCCGCTTGGAGAAGGAAAATATTTGGAGTGGCTTATCAGGCGGAAAGAAGAGGGATTTTACCTTCTTTTTCCGAGGTGAAAAAGGAATATATTCGTGATTTGGCATTTGCTATATGCAATGCATCTACCATGGTTTTTCCCGGATCTGATTCTTTTAGGTGGCTATTTTTTTATCTCTGGGGAGAGGAGTTTTTGGGGGAGTTAGAGGAGGAAATTCAACGAACAGGATTTTTCTTACATCATGCAGGATTTACATTTGCAATATTGTAAGAGAGAAAAGAAGAAATTCAGGTAGCTTGTGCTGACTATCTCTTTTTCAAGATATTATCGTTTTACAAGTCGCAAAATAGAGGGTATCCATTTGGGATGAGGGATTATTAATGAAAACTTTGCTTGTATGAAAGCATCATTTCTCCTATAATGCTCAGTGTTTAGGCGCTTGTTTCGCCTTTTTGAGGATTTAAAATTATAGGAGGAAGATGCTTTGATTATCACAAAGACCCCTTTTCCGTATGTCTTTTTGGCGGCGGAACGGATATGGAAGAGTATTTTAAGGAAAACGGCGGTGCAGTACTGTCCACCAGCTTTGACAAATACTGCTATGTCAATGTTCGCCACCTTCCTCCGTTTTTTCAGTACAGTACGGAGCTCTCTTATTCCAAGACGGAGCGTGTTAACAGTTTGGAGGAGATTCAGCATCCCGCAATCAGAGAGGCGATGCGTATGCTTAATATGCAGGAAATACGTCTGATGTATGAGGCGGATTTGCCTGCGCGTTCAGGACTTGGGACGAGCTCCTCCTTTGCCGTGGGGATGCTCCATGCTTTTCATGCCTTAAAGGGAAAAATATGTGGATAAGAAGACCTTGGCAGATCAGGCGATTCATTTGGAAAGAGTACTCTGTAAAGAAGCAGGAGGTTGGCAGGATCAGATTGCGGCATCGTTTGGAGGATTGAACCGTATTGATTTTTCAGAGGAAGGCTATCGGGTCAGTCCAATTCTTATTTCTCCGGAAAGAAAGCAGCGTTTAAATGAAAATCTGATGCTTTTCTTTACCGGCTTTACCCGTTTTTCTTCTGAAATTCAGAAAAGGCCAATCAGAGCAATTCTCCGGAAGACAAGAATGCGCTTCTTCGAGAGATGAGAGCCCTTGTGGATGAGGGCGCGGATATTCTTTGCTCTAAGGGGAGAGACTTGGATGATTTCGGAAGGCTATTGCACAGTACTTGGGAATTAAAGCGAAAGACGGCAAAAAGTATCAGTACAGACAGTATTGATCTCCTCTATGAAATGGGACTTCGTGCCGGTGCGCTTGGCGGAAAGCTCCTTGGTGCGGGCGGAGGCGGTTTTCTGCTTTTCTACGTGGAGAAAGAAAGACAAGAGGGGGTTATGGAAGCCATGCGGGATCTCCTCTATATTCCTTTTTCCTTTGAAAACGGAGGAACACAGGTGGTTTACTATTCTCCGGAGACCTTTGAAAAGAAAGGGTAAAAAGAATGCTGAGTGAGTGGTTGTCTTATCTGCAAACCGGTTTACAATCCAGGGCAGGGGATTCCTTTTTCCCCTACTCTATGGGGTTTTTCTATTTCTTCAGCTACTTTGTCTTTACCGAAGATTTTCGATTCTGAAAACCGGCGGGCATTTTTGGGATAGCTATCATATTACGGGGGATACCTTATATATTCATGCCGGGCTTTTCTGTATAGGAAGACGAGATGTTCCTTTCTCGGAGATGAGAACGGTAGATATTGATTATGTCAGAGGAAAAGGGGGCGCTAGGTTTACCGTGCAGATTCATAGAGAAAAAAAGGTCTGAATAAGCGCTTTGTTATTTCTGCAGATGAGAAAGGAAAGAGGCAGCTCAAAGACTTGGAGCGTGCACTTTTTCAGCACAGGGTTGCCGTAAGAAAATGGGGATATTAAGATGCATGTTCTTTTATCTATGTATTTTTGGAAAAAGAATGTCCCTTCTGAGAAGAAAGGCAGGAAGAGATGACGGAGATGCTGGAAAAAGTTTTCAATTTCCCTGCAAGAGTGGTTGATGAATCCGCTTTTCAATCCGTTTCATTATCTCTTAGCGGCAGTCTGCGCCTTTTTGGCTGTTCCGCAGAATATCTATTCTCCGGACCGGCGGGAAGTTTTGGGAACCGTTTCATATTGTGGGAGATACTCTTTATATTCATGCTGCATTTTACTGTATAGGAAGACGCGTAGTGCCGTTCTCGGAAATGGCGTCCGCGCAAATCAGCCAGGGTAGCGGGAGAGGCGGCAGACGCTATATCGTAAAAATCCGGCGGAAGAAGGGAATCGCAAAAGTCTTTATGATCGGTACGAATAAGAAGGAACTTCAGAAGCTCGAGGAATTGAAAAAAAGCTCTTAAAAAGCATCGAGTGGGAGTGCGAGAGCGATAACCGCTCAAGAATTACTGTTCTGCATAGTTTTGGATGGAATAATTAAAATAGATTAACATTATACAAAATATAATTGACAAGTTTTCTTTCCTCTGTCATAATACAGCCTGAAAAAGATAGTTTAAACTAACTGTATATTTGTTTAGACTATCCGGGCTAATGGAATGACAAAAAGCATCAGCCTATTCATGAATAGGAGGATGCTTTTTGTATTCATACGAGTATCGCTCGCAAAAGTGTGCGGTATCTTGTTTTAAGAAGGGAAACAAGTGAAATCTCGTTTTTCCGTAAGAGCTCTGACGGATAGTGAGAATTCTTTATTGGAAGGAAAGGGGAATTATGAGAAAACATTGGATTCTTGGGGCATCGGCAATCATTTTGGCATCCTCCGTATTAGCTTGCGGAAAAAACAGGAGGATGTATCCACTACCGCACAAGGCACGGAAAAGGCGGCAGAAACCACTGCGGCAGCAGAGGAAAAAGCAGATTATGTCTTTGTGAAAATGACGGTTCCCTATGCGGACTTTTACTATGGAGAATTAAAGGATATTGCCCCGGAAGAGGGAAAGGACGTAAAGGCACAGCTCGATGCGGAAGACAAGGTAGCGAAGGACGGCTTTCGTGAAACCGGAATGTATGACAGTGTAAGTTCTCCCACGAAGGAGAAGGTGGAGAAGTTTGTGATGGCGGACGGTGCTGTAGAGGGAGAAGGCTCTGTCTATAAGGGAATTAAGCATGTAAATGTTGCGATTCCGAAGTCACTCTATGAGGATGCCAAGAAGGCTTTAGAGGAGAAGAAGGAAAGCAAGAACGCGCTTCTTACCCTGATGGGAGCGATTGAAAGTGAAGTGAGTACGGAACCGAAGGAGTATAAGGTATTAAACTCCGACGGAACCCTATCGAAGACGCAGGGTAGCACAAATGAGGCGAAGGATGTGAAAGCGGATATCACGACGACATCTTCCTATGGGAATTATGAGATTGATGTAGACGGTTTGGATATCGACTCTGAAATTGTACAGGGAGCGATTCTGGAAACCAAGGACGGTGCGAAGTATGGCTTAAAGCAGGAGGACAATATCTGGTTAAAGCCGGAGGAACTGGCATTTTCCGCTGTGGCTTTCGAAGATAAAAACCATAAAGCACAGAAGGAATTCAAACGCTTTGAAGATATTCAGGACAAGGATATTGTGAAAATCACCTATTTCTTAATGGATGAGGATGATGTAGAGATTCCTGTAGAGCTTCATGTAAAGAAGATTGCGCCTGCCGAGTACAGTGTCAGTGGAGATGAGAAGGTTAGCTACAGTCCGGAAGGAACGAAGGTTAACTATCAGCTTTCTACCGGAGAAGATAGCTACAGCCTTAGTAAGGTTCTCAGTAAAAAGAGTGAGGTTAAGGGCGATGTAAATACGGAAACGGCAGGAGTTTTGGTACTGCCGAAGGAGATGACTCCCGGAAAGTATCAGCTGGTATTCTCTAACGACAATCTTTCCGATGTATCCTTTACTGTTTTGGTAGAATCCGGCTTAAAGGCGGAGGACTTCCATTTTGAAAACAATAAGTTAAGCCTTGCAGATAATGCAGATCAGCTGACGATTGCAAACTACATTGCCTCCACAAGTTCTGCAACCATCGGAGAACAGGAGTATAAGGGCGGTGCCGGAAGAAGATTCGGAAAGAACATTTTCAATGAAGACGGCAGCGTGAATACGGATGCTACATATAAGAAGGATGATAAGGAAGTGAAGTACTTTGACGGCCCCGGAACCTATCCGGTAAGCATCAAGGCTGACGGATATCCTGATGTACAGTTTGAGGTAGTTGTACAATGATTCTGACTATTACTTTACTATGCAGTTTGGCGTTTTTCCATTTCTTTGGAAAAGCAGTAAAGAAGAAGCCGGCAGTGTTATATGGGATTTGTATCCTCCTTTCCTTGGTAAGCATCTTTTATCCAAGGGAGGGAGGACTTCCCTTTTGGACTTCTTTTTAAGAAAAATCATGCAAAGGGGGATACTCTGCAGGCTCTCTTTTTATCTTAGTTATGCTGGCACCGGTGCTTCCCGAAGAGCTTTTTCCGGAAGAAAGACCATCTATCTTCTTCGAGGGGAAATGGCTATCTGCGCATCTCTGATTACTTTAGCCCATAACCTGGCCTTTGGCGGAAAAATACTGGCGCCTTATTCCTCGGGACAGGGCCACATCAGTCTGATGGAGCTTCATGCGGCTATCGTGTCTTGCCTCATGATTCTTTTGTTAATTCCGCTTACCATTACCTCCTTTCAGGCCGTTCGGCGGAAAATGCAGGCCAAGACTTGGAAGAGGCTGCAAAACTGGTCTTATCTTTTTACCTGCTTTTTGTATCTGCACATTTTCTTTATCTATCAAGGAGCGTTGATTCGAGGAAAGGGAGAGTATTTCTTCACCCTGATGCTTTACAGCTTCATTTTTGGATTCTACGGATTCTTACGAATCAGGCAGTATAGAGTGCAGAAGGAGTCTAGGGAGAAAAAGGCAGTCCCGCTGCTTCGCATTGGGGGATTTTTACCGATTGTCTGTCTTTTTTTCTAAGCGTCTTTTATAGTGCCGGAAAATACCGCGCCGCATTGGAAGCAAATGTAGATAAAATCAGAGCGCAGGAAACCGTAGCGGAAAGCAAGGAAAGTGCGGACAATGCAGCCGAAAATAAAGGAAGTGTGGAAAGCATCGGAAACGGGGAGGAGAAAAAGTGATTCTGCATTAGAAGCTAGCGGAGATAAAGCCTCTGCGAATTCTACGGCTGCTTCTTCCGATTCTAAAGCTGTGGATGCGAATAGTGCATCAGGTACTTATAAAGACGGAGAATACTTTGGAAAGGCTTCTGCTTACAATGGGAATGTGGAGGTGAAGGTCACCATTTCCGGCGGAAAGATGACCGCCATCGACATTGTGAAAACGAAGGACGATGAGGATTATTTCTTTGATGCACAGAAAAAGGTGATTCCGGAAATTCTGGAAAAGCAAAGCACCGATGTGGATGCGGTGGCTGGAGCCACCACCAGTAGCGAGGGAATTGCCCATGCGGTGGAAAAGGCTTTGGAACAGGCGAAACAATAGGAAACGGTAGGAATTGGAGAAGGGCATTGCTATTTTTTTGTTTTGCAATACTACAATATCCTTGCGTTTTTGTTGGGAAAAAGAATGCGCAGCACAGCGCATTCTTTTTAGTTCTTAATATGTGGAGCAGGTGAAGCCTGCAAAAATCTTGTCTAAAGTGATTGTTATATAAGGAAGAGGAGATAGAGATGCGTACAATTTTCGACACGGAAACATTTCATTTTGAAACAAAAAGGAATGCTGGGAGGCGGGCACAGCTTAACGGTTTCCAAGGATGGTTTTTCTTATCAGAGTGCAAATGGAAAGAAGGCGTTTTCCTTTCCTTTTTTTCAGCGATAAAAAAGAACCCTCATTACCAACTATTGCAATTCCAATCAGAATTACGACGTGCGTTGCTACTTGAAAGACAGTAAGGAGATTCCCGAGTTTGAACTGGATACCCAAGCTTGGAATAACGGGCACAATATTAAAGAAACAAAAGCACTTCTGTGGCACTTTCCGCGAGTAAATTAGGGAGCGCTTTTCCGAACAATCTGGATAGCATGGAAACCGACCTCGGTTTTTACCTTTGGGAGAGAAGGATATTATCTTGAAGGACGGCGTGATTATCGGGGCAAAGCATCAGATTCCCCTTCATGCCATTAAGCGTTGTAGTGTGTCAGTAACGGAACACTCGGCTATCTTTGTGTTTATCTAAAGGAAAAAGGCGGGTTTTTCATCGATATTCCTGACATGAAACTGCCTATCAATGAAGTCACCCTCCCGGTTCTCGAGGCGGTCATGCGTAGGAATACGGGAAATGGAATTGATTTTTTTCCCGCGGAAACGGTTTTGACCAGAAAGATTCCGGCTATATTATTATCCGATATATGAATGCGGACTTCTTTATCAGTGAAGACGGAACTTTCCGGGAGCCCTGGCAGGAGTCGGCTTACAGACGGATTTATGCCTATGGCTATGATGTGGATGCCAACTGGTGCGAGAGAATGGGGCAGTAAAGGAGAAGAGGATTTATGGGAAAAATGGAAGAGCGAAGCGGAGGCCCGTGAAGAAATCAAGAATTTGGTAGCGGAATATTACCACAGATTTAAGGAACAGAAGAAAGATTTTGAGCCGGGAGACAGAGTAAGTTACGCTTCCCGCGTTTTTGACGAGAAGGAAATGCTGTCCTTAACTGATGCCACTTTTGGATTTTTGGCTCACTACGGGACGCTTTGCCGACGAGTTTGAGAAGAAGTTTGCGGAGTGGATTGGCGTAAAGCACGCCTATCTGGTCAATTCCGGATCCTCGGCCAATCTCCTTGCGTTTATGACGCTTACGGCACCGGAACTGGGAGAAAGGCAAATTAAAAGAGGAGATGAGGTCATTACGGTGGCTTGCGGTTTCCCTACTACAGTGACCCCATACTGCAGTACGGGGCGGTTCCCGTTTTCCTTGATGTTACGGTGCCGGAGTACAATATTGATGTAAGCCGTCTGGAAGATGCGCTCTCCGAGAAAACGAAGGCGGTGATGATTGCGCATACCCTGGGAAATCCCTTTAATCTGGAGGTCATCAAGAAATTCTGTGATAAGCATCATCTCTGGCTTATCGAAGACAACTGCGACGCTTTTGGGATCCCGCTATACCATAGACGGAGAGACCCGCTTTACGGGGACTTTCGGCGATATCGGCACCAGCTCTTTCTATCCGCCGCATCACATGACGATGGGCGAGGGAGGCTGCGTTTATACCAATGACAGTAAGTTGGGCCGATTAATTCTTTCTTATAGAGACTGGGGACGAGATTGTATCTGCCCCTCCGGACAGGACAATTTTTGTAAGCACCGTTTTTCGGGACAATACGGTCAACTTCCGAAGGGATACGACCATAAGTACACCTACAGCCACTTTGGTTATAACTTAAAGGTAACCGATATGCAGGCGGCTGTCGGTGTGGAGCAGTTAAAGAAAGTTCCCGCGCTTTATCGAGAAGAGAAAGGCGAACTGGGCCTTTTTGAAGGAGGCGCTCTCCGATATAGAAGGCTTAATTCTTCCGGAACCGGCTAAAAATGCGGATCCTTCTTGGTTCGGCTTTTTGCTTTCCGTGAAGGAGGGAGTCCGTGTAAAACGAAATGATTTGACGGCTTTCCTCGAAAAGGCAAATATCCAGACCAGACTGCTTTTTTCCGGAAATCTGATAAAGCACCCCTGCTTTTGATCAAATTCGCGGAACGGATGCTTATCGGGTGGTAGGAGAGCTGAAGAATACCGATTATATTATGGAACATAGCTTCTGGATCGGCGTCTATCCGGGCATGACGAAAGAAATGCTTCAGTATATGGCGGATAAGATTCACGAGGGCATGAGAGAGTGTAAGAAAAACTAAAGCTTATTCTTCATCGTCTTCCTCTTCGGTTTCCTCCTCTTCATAATCATTATAGTCAGGGGGATCCGGCACTTCTTCCGGGAAGATTTCTTTCATGTCATATTGCCGCATATCGACATATTCTTTATTCGCCCATGGATTTTGGGGGACCGGGATCGAAGGTTCCGTTCGGGTTATAGCCAAAGTGTGTAATGAAGGTCGGATTTCCTATTCCTGCAATTCTGGGAATAGAAAGCTGCTCCTGTTCTTTTTCGGCCTTTGCCATAAGCTCATCCATTACAGTGCTTGGCTTTGTACGAAAATTACTTTTTTTCATAGTACTTTGCTTTGCCGTCTTCTCCAATGAACTGTCCGTTTTCATTTACGGGATATTTTCCTTGGACTGTGGTTTTTTTCCGCCATGGCACCGTTTTCATCAAAATAGTAAGCATAGCCGTCTATAATGCACCAGGAGCAGTACATTTTGCCCAGGCTTTTTGATCTGTTGCTGAGAAAAATACCATTTTCCTCCATAAAGAAGCCAACCTGTGAGCATGCGTTCTCGGGCAGGGTCAATATAATACCAGTATTCCTTATATTTCACCCAGCCCGGAATAACCTTTTCATATTCATCAACATACGTCCATTCCTGCTTTTGCATAATCCAGTTTCGTTTTGTGCCGATGTTTCCTTTGCGGGAAAGAGGAAAAGCAAAAGAAGAAAGAGGCAACTCCATCTTCTAATCATTTACTTCCATACCTTTCTGAAAAAGTCCTCACCACTACTTACAACTTTTTACTCTCGACTACTCTTACTCTTTACAACGACTCCAAACTATTTCCAACTCCTTTCAACTACTTCTGATTGTTTCTGAGTGCTTCCGGTTGCTTCCAGTTGCTTCTAACTACTTCAACAGCACTTGGCTATCTATCTGTCTATCTATCTGCTATCGGAAAAAGAAGAGCAAAGAATAACTTTTTTGTCCATAAGGGCATTAAATCAGTCTAGAGCATCAGTATAGAGCCGGAGAGAATCGAATTTATACAGAGTGAAAAAGGTAGCTTTTCCTAACTAAATCCTGTATTATGGAGAACACTGCGTAAAATCTATCGGAATAAAGGTAGAAAAAAAGATATAAATTGAGGTTGAAACAGTACAATGAGAATCTATTTTTGGGAAAAAAAATCATGGAGACTTTGGGCTTTTGCTAGGGGCTTGTCCTCCTTGCTTTTTCAATAGTGGGCTGCGGAAGGAAAGAAAGATATCAGGATCAGTTTACCGATGTTTTTGATACGGCCTCCATGGTCATCGGATATGAAGAATCGGAGAAAGCGTTTCAAGAAAAATCGACACTGGTCCATGAGACTTTGCTGCATTATCATAAGCTTTTTGACGTTTATACGGACTATCCTGACTTGGAAAATTTGAAGAAGGTCAATGAGGAGGCCGGAAAAGCGCCTGTGAAAGTGGAGCCGGAAATTATGTCTTTGTTGCAATTCGGAAAGGAAATCTACGAGCAAACAGACGGAAAGGTTAATATAGCCTATGGCGCGGTCCTTTCCCTTTGGCATGAGAAGCGAGAGGCAGGGATTGCTAATCCGGAAAATGCAAGTCTCCCGGATGCAAAGGATTTGGAAGAGGCTGCAAAGCACTGCAATATAGAAGATTTAATCTTGGACGAAGAGAGTATGACCGTGTTTTTTAAGGATCCGTATCTTCGTTTAGATGTGGGAGGAATCGCAAAGGGCTGGGCAGTGGAAAAAGCGGCAGAGCTTTTAGAAAAGGCAGGCGGTAAAGCTTATCTTTTAAACATAGGGGGAAATCTTCGAGCAATCGGAAAGAAAGGGGACGGTGCCAAGTGGGTTTGTCCGGTACAAAATCCCTTCTATATAGATGGCACGGAGGAGGAACCCTACGCTGTTTCCGGAGAAATTGAAGATGTTTCTTTGGTGACGAGCGGCGACTATGAGCGCTATTTTACCGTGGATGGAGTCCGTTATGCGCATATCGTAGATCCTGAAACAAAGTATCCTGCAAACCTGCACCGCTCTGTGACCATTCTGACAAAGGACTCCGGTATAGCGGATGCGCTTTCGACGGCACTCTTTATCCTTTCTGTGGAAGATGGGAAAGAGCTGCTTGCAAAGATGCGGAGGGAATACGCAATAGAAATAGAAGCGATGTGGGTGGAACCGGATCACGGCATGGAATATACCGAGCATTTCTTAAAAAGTCGGTGCTGAATAAAAATATCTTTTTTTATTTATAAAACAGGGGCTTTTACAAGGCCCTTTTTTTTGTTATAGTATTTATGACACGCTCGGAGGCGTGGAAAAAGGGGAGTCTATGTACAAGCAAAGCCGCTCCATAAGAAGAAATAGCGATTTTTGATTGTTTCCCATTTAATACAAAACTTGCAAAAAATACCTTGCCAGACCACGGACTTTATGTTATCCTTGTACGGCTGTGGCATGATAGCGATGAAGGAGAAGATTACTATAGAAGCGAAAACCGCAAGGCATAAGTTTCTACAGAGAACTTTCCGGAGCGAATGTCAAGTTTAGAAACTGACGGCAGGTCACTGTACTACAATTTAAGCACCAAGCAGCGGGTGCGGCGTGTGTATTTGTATAAGATACGCGCGGAAACGTGTACAGTCACCAACTTATCGTCAATAACCCGATAGGAGGCGACTTTTTTTATGGCAAGTCAAGTAATGAGAATCACCTTAAAGGCTTATGAGCATAGCCTTGTGGACGAATCAGCCGCAAAAATCGTAGAGAACTGCAAAAAGACAGGTTCTCAGGTTTCCGGCCCTGTACCACTTCCCACGAAGAAGGAAGTAGTTACCATCCTTCGTGCGGTACACAAGTACAAGGACTCTCGCGAGCAGTTTGAGCAGAGGACACACAAGAGATTGATTGATGTCATCAATCCGAACCAAAAGACTATGGACAGTCTTCAGAGACTGGAGATGCCTGCAGGTGTATTCGTAGACATCAAGATGAAAAACAAATAATTCTAGTATGAACCGATGAGGTTCCGCTGTAGAAAGGAGAACAGATGAAGAAAGCTATTTTGGCAACAAAAGTAGGAATGACACAGATTTGGGATGAAAACGGCGTGTTGATTCCAGTAACTGTACTTCAGGCAGGTCCCTGTGTGGTTACCCAGGTAAAGACCCTTGAGAACGACGGTTACAAGGCAGTTCAGGTGGGATTTTTAGAGAAGAGAGAGAAGCTTTTGAACAAGCCTCTTAAGGGACAGTTCGACAAGGCCGGCGTTTCTTACAAGAGATTCTTAAGAGAATTCCGTTTTGAGAATGCAGAAGAGTATAAGGTTAAAGATGAGATTAAGGCAGATATCTTTGCTGAGGGAGATAAGGTAGACGTAAGTGCTACTTCCAAGGGTAAGGGATTTGCATCTGCTATTAAGAAATATGGACAGCACAGAGGGCCGATGGCTCACGGTTCCAAGTTTCATCGTCATCAGGGATCTAACGGTACATCCGCAACACCATCCAGAGTGCTTCCCGGTAAGGCAATGCCTTCCCACATGGGTGCAGTAAAGGTGACAACACAGAATCTTACTGTAGCGCGTGTTGATGCGGAGAAGGGGATTATCCTTGTGAAAGGTGCAGTTCCCGGACCGAAGAAAGCTCTTGTTACTATCAAAGAAGCTGTAAAGTCCTAAGACGAAAGGAAGGAGGAACATAGTAATGGCTAACGTATCTGTATTTAATATGCAGGGTAAGGAAGTTGGCAAGATGGATCTGAATGATGCGATTTTCGCCGCTCCGGTTCACGAGCACTTATTACACCTTGCAGTTGTGGCACAGCTTGCCAATAAACGCCAAGGCACACAGAAAGCCTTAACTCGTTCGGAAGTTTCCGGAGGAGGAAGAAAGCCCTGGAGACAAAAGGGAACAGGTCATGCAAGACAGGGTTCCATTCGCGCTCCGCAGTGGAAGGGCGGCGGAGTAGTATTTGCTCCGACACCGAGAGATTACACCACTACCATGAACAAGAAAGAGAAGAGAGCTGCATTAAAGTCTGCATTATCCAATGCAGTGGCAGAGAATAAGCTGATTGTTGTGGATGAGATTCATTTTGATGAAATCAAGACCAAGAATTTCCAAAACATGCTTAATGCCCTCAATGTACAGAAGGCTTTCGTTCTTTTAGATGAAAATGATAAGAATACCGTGCTTTCCGCAAGAAACATTCAGGATGTAAAGACGGCTCAGGTAAACGAATTAAATGTTTATGATGTTCTGAGATATGGCACAGTATTAGCTACGAAGGCGGCTCTTTTAAAGGTTGAGGAGGTATACGCATAATGGCTAACTTACAATATTTTGATGTAATCCTTCGTCCTGTAGTAACAGAGAAGTCTATGGCAGACATGGCTGAGAAGAAGTATACCTTCTTGGTTCATCCTGAAGCAAATCAAGGTTCAGATTAAAGAAGCTGTAGAGAAGATGTTCGAAGGAACAAAGGTAAAGGCTGTAAACACCATGAACTTGGATGGTAAGACCAAGAGAAGAGGCATGGTATTCGGAAAGACAGCAAAGAGAAAGAAAGCAATCGTTACATTGGCTGCCGAGTCCAAGGAAATCGAGATTTTCAGCGCTCTGTAATTTAGCAAAGACCTGCGTGAAAAAATTTCTCAATTATACGCAGGAAGAAAAAAGGAGAAAAGTATTCATGGGTATTAAGACATATAAAGCTTATACACCGTCCAGAAGAAACATGACCGGTTCCGACTTCTCTGAAATCACAAAGAAGACTCCGGAAAAGTCCCTTCTGGCGAAAAACAAGAAGACTGCCGGAAGAAACAACCAGGGTAAGATTACGGTTCGTCACCACGGTGGTGGAAACAGACAGAAGTACAGAATTATTGACTTCAAGAGAAATAGCAAGGACGGCGTTTCTGCAACGGTTATCGGTATCGAGTACGATCCGAACCGTTCCGCAAACATTGCTCTTCTTTCTTACGAAGATGGTTCCAAGGCATACATCCTTGCGCCGAACGGTTTGACAGACGGTATGAAGGTTATGTCCGGTGAACAGGCTGAGGCAAGAGTAGGAAACTGCTTACCTCTCGCTGTTATCCCGGTCGGTTCCGAGATTCACGCCATTGAGTTAAAGCCGGGTAAGGGCGCTCAGCTCGTTCGTTCTGCAGGTAATGCTGCGCAGCTTATGGCAAGAGAAGGAAAGTATGCAACTTTAAGACTTCCTTCCGGTGAGATGAGAATGGTTCCCATCCAGTGCCGCGCGACAATCGGCGTGGTAGGAAACGGAGACCATAATCTGATCAACCTCGGTAAGGCAGGAAGAAAGCGCCACATGGGTATCCGCCCGACCGTTCGCGGTTCCGTAATGAACCCCAACGATCACCCGCACGGAGGTGGAGAAGGTAGAGCTCCTATCGGACGGAGCGGACCTTGCACACCTTGGGGGTAAGCCGGCACTTGGACTGAAGACCAGAAACAAGAAGAAGCTTTCCAATAAGTTTATCGTAAGAAGACGTGATGGTAGAGCCATCAAATAATTGAGGAGGAGAAAGAATAATGGCACGTTCTATTAAAAAGGACCATTTGCAGATCAGAGTCTTTTAAAGGCAGTAGATGCACTGAATGCACAGAATCAAAAGACAGTTGTGAAAACCTGGTCTCGTCGTTCCACAATCTTCCCGTCATTTGTTGGACACACCATTGCGGTTCATGACGGAAGAAAGCATGTTCCTGTATATGTTACAGAGGATATGGTTGGACATAAGTTAGGCGAATTCGTTGTTACAAGAACTTACCGCGGACACCACGGTAACGGCGACGAGAGAAAAGGATAATCTGCATAATTGAAAGGAGGACATGAAAAATGTCAAAGGGTCATAGATCTCAGATTAAAAGAGAGAGAAATGCAAACAGCGATAAAAGACCTTCCGCTAAGCTTTCTTATGCTAGAGTATCTGTACAGAAAGCTTGCTTTTGTTTTAGATGCTATTCGTGGCAAGGGATTGGAAGAGGCCTTAGGAATTGTAACTCTACAACCCAAGATATGCTTCTACATTGGTTAAGAAACTTCTGAGTCCGCAGCTGCAAATGCAGAGAACAATAACAATATGAACAGGGATACGCTTTATGTTGCAGAGTGCTTCGCAAACTGCGCACCGACATTAAAGAGAATTCATCCCAGAGCACAGGGAAGAGCTTACAGAATCTTCAAGAGAAGCTCTCACATCACTGTTATTTTGGACGAAAGAAAGTAAAAGGAGGCAAGGAATGGGACAGAAAGTCAATCCGCACGGTATGAGAGTCGGTATCATTAAGGACTGGAATTCCAAATGGTACGCAGACAAGAAAAACTTTGCTGATACACTTATCGAAGATCATAAGATCAGAGAGTTTTTAAAGAAAAAACTGTATTCCGCAAATGTCTCTAAGATTGAAATCGAAAGAGCAGCTGAGGATAAGGTACGCGTAACAATCTACACTGCTAAGCCGGGTTATGTTATCGGTAAGGGCGGTGCAGAAATTGAGAAGCTGAAGAAAGAAGTACAGAAGTTCACAAGCAGAAACATCTTTATCGATATCAAGGAAATTAAGAGACCGGATAGAGATGCACAGCTTGTAGCAGAAAGCATTGCGCTTTCTCTGGAGAACCGTGTTTCTTTCCGTAGAGCATTGAAGCAGGCTATGAGTAGAACCATGAAGGCCGGTGCACTCGGAATCAAAGCTTCCGTAGGTGGACGTCTTGGTGGTGCCGATATTGCAAGAAGAGAATTCTATAGCGAGGGAACCATTCCTCTTCAGACTCTTCGCGCAGACATCGACTATGGATTTGCAGAAGCTGATACAACCTATGGAAAAATTAGGTGTAAAGGTTTGGATTTATAAGGGCGAGGTTCTTCCTGCCAAGAAAAAAATAAGGAAGGGAGCGAGAAATAACTATGTTAATGCCTAAGAGAACGAAATTCCGTAAGCAGATGCGTGGCAGAATGACCGGTAAAGCTACCAGAGGTAATACCATTAGCCACGGTGAGTTCGGTATTGTTTCCATGGAACCTTGTTGGATCAGATCCAATCAGATCGAGGCAGCCAGAGTTGCCCTTACAAGATACATCAAGCGTGGTGGTAAGGTTTGGATCGATATTTTCCCGGATAAGCCCGTTTCTGCTAAGCCGTTAGGAGTACGTATGGGATCCGGAAAAGGGTGCTACCGATTACTGGGTAGCGGTTATTAAGCCGGGCCGCGTTTTATTCGAGATTGCCGGTGTACCGGAAGAAGTTGCCAGAGAGGCGCTTAGACTTGCTTCTCACAAGCTTCCCTGTAACTGCAAGATCGTCGCAAAAGCAGATCTGGAAGGCGGTGATAACTAATGAAAAAGAATACCTATTTAGAAGAGCTGAAGGCAAAGTCAGCTGAGCAGCTGAATGAAGAGCTGGTTTCCGCAAAGAAAGAACTTTTCAATCTGCGATTCCAGAATGCAACCAATCAGTTGGATAATACAGCCCGCATTACCGAGGTTCGGAAAAACATCGCTCGGATTCAGACTGTTATCACTGAGAAAGCGAAAGCGTGAGAAGGGAGAACAGAAGAATGGAAAGAAATCTGAGAAAAACCCGTACCGGTAAGGTGGTTAGTGCAAAGATGGACAAGACCATCGTTATCGCTATCGAAGATCACGTGAAGCACCCTCTTATTGGGAAGATCGTAAAGCGTACCGTTAAGATTTACGCTCATGATGAAAACAATGAGGCTGGTGAGGGAGATACAGTAAAGGTAATGGCAACCAGACCTTTGTCCAAGACCAAGAGATGGAGACTCGTTTCCATCATTGAGAAGGCGAAGTAATACAGGAGCAAGGAAGGAGCATATATGATTCAGCAGGAAACAAGACTTAGAGTTGCTGATAACACAGGTGCAAGAGAGCTTCTTTGCATCCGCGTTATGGGTGGCTCAACCAGAAGATATGCCGCTATTGGAGACACCATTGTGGCTTCCGTAAAGGATGCTATTCCAGGCGGACAGGTAAAAAAGGGTGATGTTGTAAAGGCTGTTGTGGTTCGTACTGTTGACGAAACAAGAAGAAAAGACGGTAGCTATATCCGTTTCGATGAAAACGCAGCGGTAATCCTCAAGGAGGATAATACTCCGAAGGGCACCCGTATCTTTGGACCGGTAGCAAGAGAGTTAAGAGATCATGGTTACATGAAGATCGTTTCCTTGCCCCGGAAGTATTATAAGGAGGGAGCCGTATGCGTAGAATTAAGAAAGACGATATGGTAAGAATCATTACCGGTAAGGATAAAGGTAAAGAGGGTAAGGTTTTTGTCCTTCGATCCGAAGACCAACAAGGTAGTGGTAGAAGGTTGCAATATGGTAACCAAGCACCAGAAGCCGAGCCAGGCTAACCCGCAGGGAGGTCTCTTAAAGAAGGAAGCCGCTTTAGATGCATCCAATGTAATGCTTGTTGTAGACGGACAGGCAACCAGAGTCGGATTTAAGGTAGAGGACGGCAAGAAGGTGCGTGTAGCGAAGAAGACCGGTAAGGTTATTGACTAAGAGAAAGGAGGAATGAAAGATGGCTAGATTAAAGGAAATTTACAATAGCGAAATTAAAGAAGCTATGCAGAAGAAGTTTAACTATAAGAATGTTAACGAAATTCCGAAGCTTGAAAAAAATCGTCATCAACATGGGTGTTGGTGAAGCAAAAGAAAATTCCAAGGTTCTCGACAGTGCAGTACGTGATTTGGAGATTATTACCGGACAGCATGCAGTAACCACCAAGGCTAGAAAAGTCTGTTGCAAACTTCAAGATCAGAGAGGGACAGGCTATCGGTTGTAAAGTTACCTCCGTGGAGAGAAGATGTATGAGTTCGCTGATCGTTTGATCAACTTGGCTCTTCCTCGAGTGAGAGACTTCCGTGGTGTGAACCCGAATGCCTTCGATGGCAGAGGAAACTATGCCCTTGGAATCAAAGAGCAGATCATTTTCCCTGAAATCGAGTTCGATAAGGTAGACAAGGTTAGAGGAATGGACATCATCTTCGTAACAACAGCGAAGACTGACGAAGAGTCCAGAGAGCTTCTTACCCTGTTCAATATGCCTTTTGCGAAATAATCGGAGGAAAATATGGCAAAATTATCAATGAAATTAAAGCAGCAAAGACCTGCAAAGTTCTCCACAAGAGAATACACAAGATGTAAGATTTGCGGACGTCCGCACTCCGTACTTCGTAAGTATGGAATCTGCCGTGTATGCTTTCCGTGAGTTGGCATATAAGGGAGAAATCCCCGGTGTTCGTAAGGCATCTTGGTAAAATGATTGTAAAACGAATATCCTGTGCGCATGCACAAGATATTTCGTTTACAAATAGAGGATAGTGCATAGGGCGCATCCCAATAGAAAAGAAGAAAGGATATCCGTAAACATGAGTATGAGTGATCCAATCGCAGATATGCTTACAAGAATTCGTAATGCAAACACTGCAAAACATGATTCAGTATTGATTCCGGCATCGAAGATGAAGAAGGCTATTGCTGAAATTCTTCTTAAAGAAGGATACATTGCAAGCTGCGAAATCGTAGAGAACGGAAAGTTCCAGGACATTAAGATCGGCTTAAAGTATGGAGCTACAAAGAACGACAAGATTATCTCCGGAATTCGCAAGATTTCCAAGCCGGGTCTTCGAGTATATGCCGGCAAAGAGAACATGCCGAGAGTCCTTGGCGGTTTAGGTACTGCAATCATTTCTACAAACCAGGGTGTTATCACCGACAAGGAAGCAAGACAAAAGGGTGTAGGTGGAGAAGTCCTTGCCTTTGTATGGTAATCTGTCGGAATATATTTTCTGAAAACAGTATTTTACTGAGAATTTAAGAGAGGAGTATACTATGTCACGTATCGGAAAGTTACCGGTCGCGATCCCGGCAGGCGTTACTGTTGAGATTAAGGACAACGTAGTAAAGGTAAAGGGACCAAAGGGAACCTTAGAAAGAACCTTTGCAAAAGAAATCACAATTAAGGAAGAGGATGGCCACTTGGTGGTTACTCGTCCGAATGACAATAAAAAAGAGAAGTCTCTTCACGGACTGAGCAGAGCTTTACTTTTCAACATGGTTGAGGGTGTAAGCAATGGTTACGAGAAGAAACTGGAAGTTAACGGTGTAGGATACAGAGCAGCTAAGCAGGGTAAGACTCTGACTTTGACTTTGGGGTATTCTCATCCTGTAACTATGGAAGATCCGGAAGGCGTGGAGACAGTACTGGAAGGAACCAATACCATTTTCGTAAGAGGAATCGATAAGGAAAAGGTTGGACAGTATGCTGCAGAGATTCGCGGTAAGAGAGCTCCGGAACCCTACAAGGGCAAAGGAATCAAGTACTCTACCGAAGTTATCCGTCGTAAAGTCGGTAAGACAGGTAAGAAATAATAGGAGGAAAGTAGAATGGTTAGTAAGAAAAATAAAGCCGAGCTTCGTCAAAAAAAGCACGCAAGAATCAGAAACCGTTTGTCCGGAACTCCTGAGAGACCTCGTCTTGCAGTTTTTCGTTCAAACAAGCACATGTATGCACAGCTTATTGATGATGTTGCAGGGACAACTCTCTGCGCAGCTTCTACCTTAGATAAGAATGCAGATTTGCAGTTTACCGATAATATTGAGGCAGCTCAGTTTGTTGGTAAGGCTATTGCTGAGAAGGCTGTTGCCAAGGGAATCAAGGAAGTCGTTTTCGACAGAGCAGGTTTCCTGTATCATGGTAAAGTTCAGGCCCTTGCAGATGCTGCAAGAGAAGCCGGACTTGTATTCTAATCGAGAGGAGAAATCACTAAGATGAAGCGCGAAAAATTGACGCAAATCAGTTAGAACTGAACGACAGTGTTGTAGCTATCAAGCGTGTAGCGAAGACTGTTAAGGGTGGTCGTACCATGAGATTCTCCGCTCTTGTTGTAGTAGGAGACGGTAATGGCCATGTAGGTTGCGGAACCGGTAAGGCAACTGAGGTTCCGGAAGCAATTCGTAAGGCAAAAGAGGCTGCAGTAAGAAATATGGTTACTGTACCTGTAAATGAGGATAAGTCCGTACCGCATGATTACATCGGAAAGTTCGGTGCTTCCACCGTTCTTTTGAAGAAGGCTCCGGAAGGAACCGGAATCATCGCCGGCGGTCCGGCACGTATGGTCTGCGAGCTCGCAGGAATCAAAAAACATCCGTACTAAATCCTTAGGATCAAACAATAAGACAAATGTGGTTTATGCTACATTACAGGGTCTTACTTCCATGAAGACACCGGAGCAGTTCGCTATTCTTCGTGGAAAGACCGTAGCAGAGATTACAGGTTAAGGGAGGGTTATCATGGCAGATAAATTAAGAATTACTTTAGTAAAGTCTCCAATCGGTGCCATCCCTAAGCAGAAGGCAACTGTGCAAGCTCTTGGATTAAAAGAAGATTCGTCAATCCGTTGAGCTTCCCAACAACGGCGCTACCAAGGGGATGATTCAGAAAGTGAATCACTTGGTTAAAGTGGAAGAAATCTAAGGAGGCGAAATATGGAGTTAGCAAAGTTATCACCTGCAGAGGGCTCTAAGCACTCCCAGAATTTCCGTCGCGGCAGAGGCCACGGTTCAGGAAATGGTAAGACGGCAGGTAAGGGACATAAAGGACAGAAGGCTCGTTCCGGTGCACCAAGACTTGGTTTCGAAGGTGGTCAGATGCCATTGTTCCGTCGTATTCCGAAGAGAGGATTTACAGATCCCAACTCTATAGGTAATTACCGGAATCAACGTTTCCGTATTGGAAGATCGTTTCAATGCCGGAGATGAGGTTACACTGGAGAGTTTACTGGAGAAACGAATTGTTCGTAAGTTAAATGACGGTGTTAAGATTCTTGGAAACGGAGAGTTGACAAAGAAGCTTACCGTTAAGGTAAAATGCATTTTCTCAGAGTGCAAAAAGAAAAAGATTGAGGCTTGTGGCGGAACCTGTGAGGTGATTTAATGCTTCAAACAATACGGAATGCATTTAAAGTGAAGGATTTACGAAATCGTCTGATTTTTCGTACTCCTGATGCTTGTAGTAATTGTTTTGGCTCAAATCTTCCTATCCCGGGTGTAAATCCGGGATATTTTTGGAGATTTATTTAAGAGTATGGCCGGAAACGATGCTTTCGGATGGTTTAATACCATGACCGGAGGCTCCTTCTGAGCAGCTCAGTATATTTGCATTATCCATTACGCCCTACATCACTTCTTCCATTATTATTCAGCTTCTAACCGTGGCAATTCCTGCTCTGGAAGAGATGCAGAAGGATGGAGAAGAGGGAAGAAGAAAGCTCACGGAATATACCAGATATGTAACCATCGGTCTCGCCCTTTTGGAGTCGACAGCGATGGCAGTAGGCTTTGGCGGTTCCGGACTTTTTGATTGGATATGCTGAGGGAAGTGTTCTACGTAAAATTGCGGGTATTGTGATTTGCGTAGTGGCCATGACTGCAGGGTCGGCACTTCTGATGTGGATTGGTGAGAGAATGACGGATAAGGGAGTAGGAAACGGTATTTCCTTAGTGCTCTTGTTCAATATCCTTTCTTCCATTCCGCAGGACTTTATTACCTTATATGAACGCTTCATTATGAATCATAATGTAGCGACCATGGTTGTTGCGGCAATCATTATAGCAACGGCTATTTTCTGCATGGTTTGCTTTACAGTAGTATTGCAAGATGCGGAAAGAAGAATTCCGGTACAGTACAGCAGACGTGTGCAGGGAAGAGGAATGGTAGGAGGCCAGCAGTCTCAGATTCCTCTGAAGGTCAATACGGCAAACGTTATGCCGGTTATCTTCGCATCCTCCCTTATGACGATGCCCGTAGTACTCGGACAGATTCTTCATGTCAATAACGGAACAATCATCGGGAAGATTATTATGGCGCTGAATTCCGGTTCTTGGATGAACCCGAATGCTCCGATTTATTCTATAGGTCTGGTGCTCTATATCGCATTGCTGTATTTCTTCGCCTATTTCTACACTTCCATTTCATTCAATCCATTGGAAGTAGCGAATAATATGAAGAAGCAAGGCGGATTTATTCCGGGCATTCGTCCGGGTAAGCCGACCAGCGATTACTTAAATGGAATTCTCCGTTATATTATCTTTATCGGAGCAACGGGACTTGCCATTGTGGCACTGGTACCCATCATAATCTCCGAGTCTTCAATGTGAGTCGTATTTCCTTCTCGGGAACGTCTCTCATCATTATTGTGGGTGTGGTTCTGGAGACCTTAAAAGCAATAGACTCACAGATGGTAATTCGTAATTATAAGGGATTCTTAGACAATTAATCTATAAGCCTCCTTAGCTTCAGATTTTTATAGAATATCTGTAAGTTAAGGGGGCTCATAGTGGTTTTTCACACTTTAGAAGAGGCTGAAAATGAAAATTATTATGTTAGGTGCTCCCGGTGCAGGAAAAGGAAGCCAGGCTAGTCGCATTGCCAATGAATATCATTTGCCGCATATTTCGACAGGGGATATTTTCAGAGCCAACTTAAAGGAAGAAACGGAGCTTGGAAAACAAGCGAAGAGCTTCATGGATAAAGGAGAGCTCGTGCCCGATGATATTACCATTGCGATGCTCCTTAATCGAATTCACAAAGAGGATTGTAAGAACGGCTATATTTTGGACGGTTTTCCGAGAACAATTCCACAGGCAGAGGCACTGAAAGAAGCTTTAGCAAAGCAGGGAGAGAAAATAGATCTCGCTTTGGATGTGGAAGCTCCGGATGATCTCATTATTAAAAGAATGGCCGGTAGAAGAACCTGTCCAAACTGTAGTGCAATCTACCATACAGAAACATTAAAACCTAAAAAAAGAGGGGATTTGTGACTTGTGTGGAGCAGAACTGGTTCAGCGTAAGGATGACAATGAGGAGACAGTGAAAAACCGTTTAAAGATTTACCATGAAATGACGGAGCCGCTTATTTCTTATTATAAGAAGGAAAATATCCTGGAAGAAGTAGACGGAATGGAAAAGCTGGATGCAGTCTTTGAGAAAGTAAAGGAAATTATTAACAAAAAGAAGCTGAAGTAGAGAATCTAAAGAAGAAAAAAGGTTTAAGCATGATTGAAATAAAGTCTAAAAAAGAAATTGAACTGATGCGGGATGCCGGAAAGGTACTTGCCGAGGTTCATGAAAAGGTCGGAGAAGCGGTTGCTCCCGGAAAAAGTACTTTAGAGTTAAACGATTATGCAGAAAGTCTCATCCGAAAGGCCGGATGCACACCAAGCTTTTTACACCTATATGACTTTCCGGCAGCTTGCTGTGTTTCCGTAAATGAAGAGCTTATTCACGGGATACCGACGAGAGATAGAATCTTAAAAGAAGGAGATATCGTTTCCTTCGATATCGGTACCAACTATAAGGGCTATCACTCGGATGCGGCACGGACTTGGGCTGTAGGAAAGATATCCCTGGAGGCGAAAAGGCTTGTGGATACGGCAAAGGAAGCCTTCTTTAAAGGAATTGAACAGGCGATACCCGGAAATCACCTAAATGATATTTGCGGAAGCATAGGTGATTTTGTGGAAAGTCGAGGTTACGGTGTGGTTCGGGAATATGTGGGACATGGCATAGGGCATCAGGTGCACATGGATCCGGAGGTGCCAAACTTTAGAATGAACCGAAAAGGACCGAAGCTGCAGGCCGGGATGACGCTCGCGATTGAACCCATGATTACAGAGGGGATCCCCGCAGTAAGAGTTCTTTCCAATGACTGGACGGTGGTTCCGTTTGATGGAAAGCTGACTGCACATTATGAAAATACAATATTGATCACAGACAACGGACCGGAAATCCTGAGTCTTATGAAAGGATAAACAGAGTATGTCGAAATCAGATGTAATCGAAATTACAGGAAAAGTACTGGAGAAGTTACCGAACGCTATGTTTCAGGTGGAACTGGAAAATGGACACCAGGTACTTGCTCACATCTCGGGAAAACTTCGTATGAATTATATTCGTATCTTACCCGGAGACAAAGTAACGATCGAGCTCTCTCCCTATGACCTTTCCAAGGGAAGAATAATCTGGAGAGATAAGTAAAGGTTTCGCTTTACATTTATAGACTGTTTTGCTAGAATTATACGGCAACTCTGTTCAAATTCGTAAAGGAAAGGGGAATTTTACTTATGAAAGTAAGATCATCAGTAAAACCGATCTGCGAAAAATGCAAAGTAATCAAGCGAAAGGGCTCCATCAGAATTATCTGTGAAAACCCTAAGCATAAGCAGAGACAAGGTTAATTAACAGGAGGAAACAAAGATGGCTCGTATTGCAGGTGTGGATTTACCTAGAGAAAAGCGAATCGAAATCGGTTTGACTTACATCTATGGAATCGGAAGATCATCCGCTGATAAGATTCTTTCAGGCTACCGGCGTAAATCCGGATACCAGAGTGAAGGACTTGACAGACGATGAGGTGAAGGATCTTGCCAACTATATCGCAGAGAACCAGATGGTAGAGGGTGACCTTCGTAGAGAGATCGCTCTGAACATCAAGCGTTTACAGGAGATTGGTTGCTACAGAGGAATCCGTCACAGAAAGGGACTTCCGGTAAGAGGTCAGAAGACCAAGACCAATGCAAGAACCCGTAAGGGACCAAGAAAGACCGTTGCTAACAAGAAGAAGTAAGGTCTAAAAAGTAACTAAGAGGATCTTCATGTTTTAATTACAGGAAGAAATGAAAAAGGAAAGTAGGTTAGTTTAACTATGGCTAAGTCAACTGGTAAGAGAGTGACAAAAAAGCGCGTAAAGAAAAACGTTGAACGCGGACAGGCACATATCCAATCATCTTTCAATAACACAATCGTTACTTTGACAGATGCACAGGGAAATGCTCTTTCTTGGGCAAGTGCCGGCGGTCTGGGATTTAGAGGTTCAAGAAAATCTACTCCATATGCAGCTCAGATGGCTGCTGAAACTGCTGTAAAGGCAGCTTTGGTACATGGCTTAAAGTATGTGGATGTAATGGTTAAAGGACCGGGTTCCGGAAGAGAAGCAGCGATTCGTGCCTTACAGGCAAACGGACTCGAAGTAACTTCCATTAAGGACGTTACACCGGTTCCCCACAACGGATGCCGCCCGCCGAAGCGCAGAAGAGTATAATTGTTTTGCTTATCATTCTATAAATGGCATATTTATAAGAAGAGAATCTGCTATATAAGAGATAATCTGCTATAGCGGAGTAAGCATTATACGTAAACAGTATGACCGTTTGGTCAGCCCGAAGAAGCCGATGGTGTAAAGGGCGTATCAAATTTTGGAGATGTTACTATTAAAGTAACAGAACTTGATATTTAGGAGGATAATATGGCAGTAGATAAGGTTCCTGTGCTTAAAAGATGCAGGTCACTTGGACTTGACCCTGTATTCTTGGGAGTCGATAAGAAATCAAACAGACAGGCTAGAAATGCCAGAAGAAAGATGAGTGAGTACGGTCTTCAGCTTCGTGAAAAGCAGAAGGCAAAGTTCATCTACGGTGTTTTAGAGAAGCCTTTCCGTAACTACTATGCAAAGGCAGAGAGACTTCCCGGACAGACCGGTGAGAACTTAATGGTTCTTTTGGAGTCCAGACTGGACAATGTCATTTTCCGTATGGGGATGGCGAGAACAAGACGTGAGGCAAGACAGGTAGTAGGGCACCGTCACGTTACCGTAAACGGTAAGATTATAAACATTCCTTCTTACCTTGTATCTGCAGGAGATGTTGTGGCTATTAAAGAGTCCATGAAGACTGCTCAAAGATATAAGGACATCACGGAAGTAACCGGCGGCAGAATGGTACCCGCTTGGTTGGAAGTGGATGAAGAGAAACTGAGCGCAACCATTAAGAATTTACCGCACAGAGAAGATATCGATGTTCCGGTAAACGAGATGTTAATCGTCGAGTTATACTCTAAGTAATACTGCATAGCAAGAATCACACATGAAAAGTGTGCATTCTTATTTTCACGACTAAGCTGTGCCATGCACAGAGAAGGTCGTTTGGCCTAAAAAAGGAGGCGGCATGTTTGATTTTGAAAAACCAAACATTGAAATTCTTGAAATTTCAGAGGATAAGCGCTTCGGTCGTTTTGTTTGTGAACCTTTGGAAAGAGGATACGGCGCGACCTTAGGGAATTCTTTACGGAGAATGATGCTGTCCTCTCTGCCCGGGGCTGCGGTTTCTGCAATTAAGATTCAAGGACTTTCAGGGGATAAAATTCCCGGTGTAAAGGAAAGCTACGACGAGGTTTTAACCAATTTAAAATCTCTCGTGGTCTCCATTCCGGAGGATGTAGAACAGCTGGAGGCACATCTGGAGGTCAGTGATAAAGAGGAAGCGAAGGCTTCGGATTTTAAAGCAGAGTCGGAACTTGTCATCATTAATCCCGACTTGCGTATCGCAAGTCTTGAGAAGGGTGCGAAGCTCTCTATTGGAGTAGTAATTACTAAGGGACAAGGATATGTAGGGACAGTAAAGGAGAAGGCATCACAGTATCCGAAGGGCTATACTCTTTTGGATGCGCTGTATACTCCTGTCGACAGGGTCAATATGACTGTGGAGAATACCCGTGTGGGTAATATGACAGACTATGACAAGTTGACTCTGGATGTATACGGATGGCGGTATGCTTCCTCAAGACGCAGTTTCGCTGCTGGCAAAGATGCTGTTCCAGCATTTGGATCTCTTTGTAACCCTTTCCTCTGAAGGAGCCGAAACACAGCTCATGGTAGAAAAAGCAGAGGATGATAAGGACAAAGTTTTAGAAATGAACATTGATGAACTGGAGCTCAGTGTCCGCTCTTATAATTGTTTAAAGAGAGCAGGGATTAACACGGTATCGGAATTAACTTCCAAGACACCGGAGGACATGATGAAGGTTCGTAACCTGGGAAGAAAGTCACTCGAAGAGGTACTTGCGAAATTACGCGAGTTAAACTTAGGACTCTCCATGCCGGAGGAATAACCCGGACTCAGGATTTTACCCGATAAGACTAAAAAGCACGGATAAGGAGAAATTAAAATGGCAATGTATAGAAAATTAGGAAAAGCTACAGCACCGAGAAAGGCTATGCTTAGATCCTTAACTACAGATGTTCTTCGCTATGGCAAGGTTTTTACCACTGAAGCAAGAGCAAAGGAAGTTCGTAAGCAGGTTGAGAAGCTTATCGCTCTTTCCGTAAGAGAGAAGGATAACTATGAGATGGTTGCCGTGAAGGCAAAGGTAGCCAAGAAAGGACGCTGACGGAAAGAGAGTGAAGGAAGTAGTAGACGGTAAGAAAGGTAACTGTTTACGAGGAAGTGGAGAAGTCCATTCAGAAGGATAAGCCCTCTCGTCTTCAGGCTCGTCGTCAGATTTTAGCCGCAACTTATGTTCCGACAGAAAGACCGGGCACTGTAGCCGGCAGAAAGAAGAACACCAAGAAGGTAGACATCGCTAAGAAGCTTTTCGATGAGATTGCACCGAAGTATGTTGACCGAAAGGGTGGATATACAAGAATTGTTAAAGTGGGTCTTCGTAAGGGAGACGCTGCTATGGAAGTTCTTTTAGAGTTAGTATAAAGAATTTCGACAAGTACATTAACGAAATAGTACTTGTAAAAAACGAATGAACAGATTGCAAAAGAGGCTGTGGTTTTCCACAGTCTCTTTTATTCTTAATGACAGTCATTATCTTGTAAGAGAAAAGCAAGTTGATTCTGAACTTAAAAATGCTTTATACTAGGCAAGGAATAAAGAAATGGAGGGAGCATATGTTTAGAAAAAGAATGGGATTCCTTTTATCCCTTTTATGCATGGTTCTTTTTGCAATTCCTGCATTTGCAAAGGACAGTACCAGTACGATTACCAATATCAGTATCAAGGTGGATCGGAATCTTAGTAAGTTAGAGGCCGGATCATCTCTTGGAAACATCAGTGAATCGGACTTTAGTACGGGAAATACCGACAGATATCACGTGGATGCGGTACAGTGGGTGGAAAGCGGCAATTCCGATGTTCTTCGAGTAGGGAAGTGAGCCTAAGGTACTTTTTGTATCTTGTAGCTGACAGCAAAGAAAAGAATAATGGAGATGTTATTAATTACCAATTTGCGGGAGCATACAGCAGTAGTAACGTAAGAGTAAGTAACGGAACATTTGTCAGTGCAAAGCGTGTCAGCGGTACGGAGCTGGAGATTGTGCTTCAACTTAAGCCGATTTCCGGAAGCTTTGATGCGCCGGAGAATCTTGCCTGGTCCGCTTCAAGTCTGGGACGTGCCACCTGGTCTCAAGCTGAGAACAGCTCAGGATATTATGAAGTAAAGCTTTATAGAGAAGGAAGACAGCTTGCAAAGATTACTACAGATGCATTAAGCCTGAATTTTTATCCTTGGATGACGGAAGAAGGAAATTACAGCTTCAATGTAAGGAGTATTCCATATACAGAGTCACAGAAGAAAGGTGGAAAGGCATCGGAAGATGCAGAATCCGATACCTTATACATTGCTGCAAACAATCGCTCTAACGGAGATGGAAAGTACAGCGAAACACAGATTTTCGGACAGAATAAAGCACAGAATAATACACCGGGTAATGCTAACATTCCCTCAACTATCGGCTGGAGCTTGATTAACGGAAAGTGGTATTTCCGCTATCCGAACAGTCAGCCTGCAATTAACAGTTGGGTGGACTGGAACGGACGTTGGTACCATTTTAATGGACAGGGAGAAATGGAAACCGGTTGGTTTAAGAGTGCATACGGCAATTGGTTCTATTTGGAGCCGAGTAACGGTGATGCAAAAACCGGCTGGAAGCTGATTAACAATATATGGTATTATTTTTATACCGGATGCCGGTGATCGCCAGTGCATGATGGTCTCAAGCGGAATCTTCCAAATCGGACAGGAAAGCTATTACTTTGATGCAAGCGGTGCAATGCGTACAGGCTGGATTGCTATCAATGTAAACGGAAAGCAGATATACTATTACTTTAAAGATAATGGTGCTATGGCGAAAAATACAACAATTAATGGTTTCGGGCTAAAATGAACGCGGAGAGTGGGTACAATAGCTTTTTCTTGTCTCCTGCTTCCGGCTGTGGTAGAATACCTCGGAAGGAGGAGTTCATGAACGATTTTAGAGAAAAGAAAAATGCCCGTCTTATGATGGCCATCAATGGCATGAAAAATGAAGGCGGTAGAGATTGGGAAGATAAATTAGTCGATGCCTTGATTCATCATGCCGAGTTTTATGTGCCTATGCGTACAATGGGAGAAGGCGAAGATAGAAAGCCTGCCTTTGCTGTTGTGGAGGATAAGGATCACAATCATTTTTATGTACTCTTTACTTCGCAGGAAAAAGCCAAGCAATGGAAACACGAAAAAGAGACCACGGCGATTCTGAGCTTTCATCAGGCAGCTCTAATGGCACTTGGAGATCCCAGAATTTCCGGCTTTGTCATTAACATGAATAGCGATAATTTTATCCTTTGGAGAAAGTTTATTGTGGACTGCATTCATGTGGAGCAGGCTGAACTTATGGGAGAAGTTCCGGTAAGACCGGATGAGAACATAGAGTTTACGGAGCCTCTGGGGGACAGTAAGGAGCTGGAAGAGGCACTTGCTGAGTATATGCGTGATGATCGCAATGTTACGGCAGCCTATCTTCTTGGCGCGAAGCAACACGAAAAAGAGCTTCAATCTTTGTATTGTCAGTCATGTAGGCAGCATACAGCCGAGTTTTGCAAACATTACTACTGGTAGGAAATGATTTTTCGGAGGGAATTCCCTTTTGCGGTAATGTCGTATAGGGGCTGATATAGCGGAAAAAGGCAGTAAAAAGACAGGATGCCTTTCTATAGAAGACCCTTTTGTTGTGAGTAGAAAAATGATATTCATAACTTGCTATTTTTCTTTTATGCGAATGAATTGAAAGAACAAGTTTAGATAGAAAACTATTCGACAAAAGAAAAGATAAAAAGCTTGCCGAGAATCGAAAACGTTTCTTCTGCACAGCTTTTTAAAAATATAATTTTATAGAACATATATTCGAAAAATATCTTTACAAAACGAATGTTCTGTGTTATTCTTGTAGAACAATAAAAACAAACTGGCGTTTAGATAAAGGAGCAAAACATGAGAATAAATTTGAGAACATTCGAAATTTTTTTATTACATCCCTACTGCTGTTTTCATTATTTGGAATCTTGTCCATCCTTCCGGAGATTCGTAGCCATAAGCTGTGGACTTACCTTGACTTCCCTTATTCTTCTTATATGAGATTGAAAGGGAGTGGCAGAGAAGAAAGAAAAAAAGGCAGTATTTTTATAAAAATAGAGAGAATTATAGCGAGAAGACTTAGCGGAGAATAAGCTGATAGCCGGAAGAAGGATATTTGTGGCTCATAGAGTAAAAACTGATGCTGAAATGTTGTTCTATGCTTGGGACTTAGGCATAAACGCATTTTGATCTAGAACTCCATAACTCTCTATATGCCTCTTATAGTTTGAAAAGAAAAGAGCTGTCCATCCGGACAGCTCTTTTAAACTATACTCTGCTTGTGATAATTATTCAGCAGCAATAGCACCTGTTGGGCAAGGCTCTTCACAAGCGCCGCAATCGATGCAAGTATCCGGATCTACAACATACTTTGTTGGACCCTCGGAAATAGCTTCTACAGGACATACTGCTGCGCAAGCACCACAGCTTACGCACTCATCACTAACTACGTGTGCCATATTCGTTCCTCCTTATATAAATAGACCAAATACTTTACTCCCGGTAAAGTTCTATCCATTCTAATGCATTTCGGAAATATTGACAAGAATTTCTCGAATTTCTCATGTTCAAAATAAGAAGCAGAATAGAACTGCTCTATGTGGAGAGCTCATCGGGAAGGGTCAGAATAGGAAGATTATATTTACCTTTTATTCCTTAGCTAATGGTATAAACTGGAAATAGAGATACTAAACAAGCTCTAAAGCGAAAACATCGGGAAAAAAGGATAGCCGAATATGCAGGAATCCAGTATACTAAGTCCTATGATTTTAAATGTATCCATGCTAAGTAAAGCATACGTAGGAAAGACTGTGCTGAAGGATGTATCGTTTCATCTGGAAGATAAGGAAAAAGCGGCCATTGTCGGAATCAACGGTTCAGGCAAAACAACTTTGCTCCGATGTATTCTGGGAATTGAGGAGGCAGATGAGGGGAGCATCGCATTTTCCAAAGAGAAGAAAATGGACTACTTGGCACAGCAACATGCCGATATAGAAACAGAGAATGAAGACTACGACACTCTTTCCGGAGGTCAGAAGACGAGGAAGCGCCTCGAGGAAATCTTGCAGGAGAAACCCGATCTGCTGATTCTGGACGAGCCGACAAACCACTTGGATATCGGCTCTATTCAGTGGCTGGAAAAGGTCTTAAAGCGTTATGACGGAGCAGTGCTTCTTGTTTCCCATGACCGTTATTTCTTGGATAGGATTGTGACGAAGGTCATTGACTTGGAGCGGGGAAAGGTCAGAATGTACCAGGGAAATTACAGCGCCTATGCGGAAAAAAAGAGACAGCTTCGAGAAGCCGAGTGGAAGGCCTTTCAAAACCAGCAGGCAGAGATCAAGCATCAGGAGGCCGTGATTGAGAAGCTGAAGCAGTTTAACCGGGAGAAGAGCATTAAGCGCGCGGAATCCCGGGAGAAGATGCTTTCGAAGGTGGAAAGGCTGGAGAAGCCGGAGGAACTCGAGAATGAGATGAAGCTTCTCTTTTCCCCGAGGGAAAGCTCCGGAAACGATGTCTTAATGGCGAAAGAGCTCGGAAAAAGCTATGACGGAAAGCGTTTATTTTCCCATGGGACTTTTTCTTTGCAAAAAGGAGAGCATGTAGCGCTTATCGGAGATAACGGGACCGGAAAGACGACTTTACTGAAGATTTTGAACGGACTTGTACAGGCGGATGAGGGAGAATTTCGTTTAGGCTCAAAGGTGAAGATTGCTTACTATGACCAGGAACATGCAGTGCTTAACATGGAAAAAACCCTCTTTGATGAAATTCAGGATAGCTATCCGGATATGAATAACACGAAGGTGCGAAATGTTCTTGCCGCTTTTCTCTTTACCGGAGACGATGTGTATAAGCGGATTCAGGATCTTTCCGGAGGAGAACAAGGCAGGGTGAGTCTTGCAAAGCTCATGCTCTCCGATGCGAATTTCTTGATCTTTGGACGAGCCGACAAACCACTTGGATATTCAGGGAAGGAAGTTTTAGAGGAAGCGATTCGAAACTATGAGGGAACCGTCCTCTATGTTTCCCATGACCGTTATTTTATCAATAAGACGGCAACGAGAATTATAGAGCTATTCTCCAATCGCTTCGATAATTACATCGGAAATTACGATTATTATATCGAAAAAGAAGGAAGATGTTCGTGCCTACGGAGAGTTGCAGCAAAAGGACAAGGAGCCTTTAGCAGCGATAGATCCGGAAGAAGCACAAAGATTGGAAGAAAAAGGAGAGCAAGAGGCTCGACTGGGAAAACCAGAAAGAGCTCTCAGCAAAGAGAAGAAAGTGGCAGAATGCCCTGCAAAAGGCAGAGGAAAAAATTGCCCAGCTGGAAGAGCGAAAAAGAAGAGCTCACTGCCTCCATGGAAGAAGTCGGATCCGATGTAGGGCGCCTCATGGAAATCCATAGAGAGCAGGAAGCAATAGAAAAAAAGAGCTGGAAGAGCAATACGCTATCTGGGAGGAGAGCTCGTTGGAACTCGAGAATTTAGGGTAAAAATAAAGCATATTAAAAGGATATTGGAACAGATATTGTAAAAAAATATTGTGAGTGTAATTTGATGCAGTATAGGTCTGAAAAGGGGGTAATCTGAGCCCGTCAGTACTTGCCGAAAGCGAGTAAAGCGATGCTTGAGGCTTAGTACTGTAAGGACAGACTTTTCATCAGAAAAGTCGTCCTGTAACAGACCAACTTCCGAAGGAAGTTGCTTTGCTAAAGCAAAGTGAGCAGTGAGTAACAAAGCCACTGCTCAGTCGGGCGAGGTTAGCGAGAGCGTACCCCAATTTCAGACCTGTACTGCATCAAAGGTTGTTTTATTTTTACAATATCCCTCCTACTCCGCATCTTTCATACTGAGTGATATCTTCTTCCTCTCCGTATCCACGGAGAGGATTTTTACTTTCACGATATCCCCAAGCTTTACAACATCGAGAGGGTGCTTTACGAACTTTTTGGAAAGGGCAGAGATGTGGACCAAGCCGTCCTGGTGCACACCGATATCGACAAAGGCACCGAAGTCTAGAACATTTCGGACAGTACCTTCAAGAATCATCCCCTCTTTTAAGTCGGAAAGCTCTAAAACGTCACTCCGCAAAATGGGTGCGGGCACATCTTCACGAGGATCCCTTCCCGGCTTTGCCAGCGCTTCCACAATATCCTTTAAGGTAAAGCTTCCGATTTCGAGCTTTTCTTCTATCGCTTTCATACCGCCGGGAAGAGCGGATATCATTTTTCGAAATATCCTTGCCTTTACCCTCTGCAATGTCTTTTTCTTCAAGATTTAACAAGCTTTAAAAAGTTCTTTCTGTCTTGCCATAGGACTCGGGGTGTACGGAAGTTCTGTCCAGCACTTCCTTTCCCTCACGGATACGGAGGAAGCCGGCACTTTGTTCAAAGGCTTTAGGACCGAGCTTTGCAACCTTTAACAGTTCTTTTTCTACTCTTAAAAGCCCCATTTTCCTCTCTGTAGACTACAATATTCTTTTGCCAGCGTTTTGTTGATACCGGAAATGTAGGAGAGGAGTGCTGCGGATGCGGTGTTTAAGTCCACACCGACATGGTTTACACAGTCTTCTACGGTATTGTTCAGTTGCTCTTCCAGCTTGTTCTGATTCATGTCGTGCTGGTACTGCCCGACACCGATGGCCTTCGGCTCAATTTTTACCAGCTCCGCAAGCGGATCCTGCAGCCGTCTTGCCATGGAGGTGGAGCTCCGCTCTCCCGTGTCAAAGTTCGGGAACTCCTCTGTCGCAAGCTTACTTGCGGAGTAGACAGAGGCACCGGCTTCATTGACAATCACATACTGCACCTTACTCTTTGTTTCATGAATATAGTCGCTGATAAGCTTTTCCGATTCACGGGAGGCCGTGCCATTTCCAAGGGCAATGATATCCACCTTATGTTTTTCAATCAGCTTATGAATCGCAGCCATTGCTTCTTTCACCTGATTTTTAGGCGGAGTAGGGTAAATCACTGTCGTGTCCAGTACCTTTCCGGTCGGATCGACCACGGCAATTTTACAGCCGGTACGGAAGCCCGGATCCCAGCCGAGCACGACCTTCCCGACAATGGGCGCCTGCATGAGAAGCTGCTTTAAATTGTCCGCGAAAATGGCAATGGCGCCGTCTTCCGCTTTTTCGCTTAAGATATTTCGGATTTCGGTTTCGATAGAGGGAGAAATAAGTCTCTTAAAGCTGTCCAGCACAGCTTCTTGCAAAAGACGAAGATTCTCTCCTGTAAATCCTTTCCTGCCTGCTTTTTCCAGATACGCCAGAATCTCCTCCTGCGGGAAATTCAGCTTTACGCTAAGCACTTTTTCTTTTTCTCCACGATTTATGGCAAGCGTACGGTAGCCGGGAATGGTTTTTACCTTTTCCTCATAATCAAAATACATCTCATAGGTCTTTGCATCGGGATTTTCCTCCGCATCTTTTTGGAGGAGGAAATACTGCCAAGTTCCATGGTCTTATTGCGAATCCATTCCCTGTAGGAGGCATTTTCGGAGAATTCTTCCGCAAGAATGTCCTTAGCGTAATTCAAGGCCTCTTCCACGCTGCGGACTTCTTTTTCTTCGGAAAGATAGTGTTCCGCTTCCCTTACAGGGTTTACACCGGGGGTGAGAATGGCTTTCGTGAGCCCCTCTAAGCCCTTTTTCTCTGGCAATCATGCCTCTGGTTCTTCTCTTTTTTTCTTATAGGGAAGGTAGAGGTCTTCCAGACGCACTGCGGTATCTGCCGCTTCAATCTGCGCCTTCAGCTCTTCCGTGAGCTTCCCCTGTTCCGCGATACTGTTTAAAATGCTTTCGCGCCTCTCCTCGAGATTCCGAAGATATTGCAGCCTTTCCTCAAGGCTACGGAGTTCCTCGTCATTTAAACCGTGCGTCGCTTCCTTACGGTAACGCGCAATAAAGGGAACGGTATTTCCCTCGTCTAAAAAGTTGTACCGCCGCTTCCACCTGCATTTTTAAGAGATAAGTCCTCAGCTATTTTTTTGGATTATGTTCATCTTGCTCCTTTAATTCGTAATGAGTAACGCTCATAATGTCGCTATCTTTTATCAATAAAAATATATTTGTTGGAAGGCCGAATTTGCCGTTTGCAAAAGGCCTATGGATGCTAAAAAAGCACTACGTTAACAGTATACTATAAAAAACCGCGGTAGGGCAGGAAAATGAGAGAGAAGAAAACAGGAAAACATAGCGGAAAAGAGGATAAGGAAAAATTCATGCAACTGTAGGATGTACTCTCCGCTCCAAAAAAATATTGACAAAAAAGAGAGGGATTCAGTATCATAAATCTGTTGCATTGAAAGCGACGCAGTTGAGATTTCATCTTAACTTGCCGGCGTGGCGGAATAGGTAGACGCACAGGACTTAAAATCCTGCGAGACATAAATCTCATACCGGTTCGACCCCGGTCGCCGGCAGCAAAGGAGAATAATCGGTGAGTTTTCTCGCCGGTTTTTTTATACCTTTTGTATTGCCTTTATAAGGAGATGTACCCAAGTGGTTGAAGGGTCCGCACTCGAAATGCGGTAGGTCGGGCAACCGGCGCATGGGTTCAAATCCCATCATCTCCGCGATAAAAAAGACCTGAGTTTAAGCAAAAGTTGCGAAGAACTCGGGTCTTTTTATTCCTCGAGAGGGATAAAACTTTTAGTGATTTTATTTTGGTAATACTATTTTAGCGATACTATTTTAGCAATACAATTTTTAGCAATACTATTTTAGCGATATCTCGTAATGTACGGGAATAGAATATATTCGTTATAAATAAATATTAAATTGCATATATATTTTTGAAAAATATTGCCGATAATATAATGCGAGAGGTGGATTTGGGTCTCAAAGAGTAGGAAAGGAGGGGAGGCAAGATGAAAGCCAGGGAAGTGCAAAGAGAACTTGCGATTTTTCGTATAGTGGCAGTTTGCTTTTTTGCCTTCTGTTTTCTGTTAGGAAAATGGATGAATACAGCTGTGGTTTTTGCGGCCCCCAGACCGGCATCTTTAGAAATACCGATAGTGGCCGAGGTGGAAGGAGAAAAAGTTCCGGCGGAAACATTCCGTTTTATTATTGAGAAAGTAAGCTCTTCCTCGGTATTGCCTGTGCCGGATACGATAGAGGGCATCTTTTCCGCGCAAAATAAAAAAAGAATCCTTACATTTCCTGCTATGCAGTTTCATGAGGAGTCGTTTGCGGGAAATGAGAAATATGTGTATACCATTCGGCAGATTGCAGGGACGAATCCGCATATGGAGTATGACAGCCGTGTGTATACCGTGAAAATAAGAGTAGGGTTACAGACGCAAGATTCGATGGGGCACAGTTATCCTCCGTACTTGGCGGCTGCCATTGTTGTGACGGAGAATGATAATCCGGATCCTGCAAAGCAGGATGTGAAGCAGGGAGAAATCCTTTTTCATAATAAATATACCAAACCGCCGGAGCCCACTACAGAAACTCCGCCTAATCCGACGAGACCGCCTGATCCGACAAAGCCGCCTAACCTGAATAGACCCTCCCGGATCCAAAGGTGCCGGAGACTCCACCCGGACCTTCCACACCGGAAACACCGCCCTGCACCGTCTACTCCTCCGGGAGAGGACCCAAAGATATACGAGCATAAAGATAAGGGTGATGTACTTGCAGAAGTTCCGAAAAATTATGACCAAATTTTTTTACAGTAACCAGAAAGGTAGTTACGGGAGATGAAAGCGGAATGTTCTTTTTCGGAACCTCTTTTCAGTCTTTCCGTCTTCGGCCTTTTCCTATATTATTTTTAATCGCGAACAGAAAAAGAGAAAAAGCGGAACAAACATGAGTGGGACTAGAAATAAACAATTTCTAAAGAACTTGACACCCTGTATACAGGGTGTTATTCTTTTAAAAGTATTAGCACTCTATATATTTGACTGCTAACAACAAATATAGCTTTATCGAAACGGCTATGGAAATCTGTAAGTTGGATTGCCTGAAAGAGTCCTTGGACTTTTAGGGAGATACTTTACAGCTTTTTCGCGTTGTTAACGCTATACAGTGCGGGAAATAACTACTCCCGTATATCATTGAAGCTAAAACGGGGAAGAAGAGCAGAAGCTTCTTTTTCTGTTTTTAAGAGGATGTGTATGAAAATGAATCAATTAGTGGACGCACTAAAAATGGATAAGAGGAAGGAAAGAAGAGGCAGAAAAAAAGAGAAAAAGAAAAGGGATGATTTCTGCCATTTCCAGAGAAATTCCGAAAGAGAAGGGAATTGCAGCTTCCGAGAAAGCAGTCGAGGAGGTGCATTTTCCTAAAGACAAGCTGGAGCATGCCGGTAAGGTGGAGGAGGCTTTAAAGGTATTTTCCAAAGAAAAAAATAAGGAACGAGGAGGACAGGCTATGCAGAGTAGTACCGGTTTACAACATGATGATTTTGCCGAATTCCACCATCTATTTTCAGATTGATAATTTTAGAACTCTGGCAGGAAAGACAGTAGAAGAAGGGAGACAAGCTTCTTTTGGCTGTTTTACATAAAAATGAAGTGGATACCAAGGCACTTCATAAAGAGGAAGTGTATCCTGTAGCGGTAGAAGGTACAATCAAGGAAATCAGTCAGGACGGCTATGCAGTTGTTGCAACAGGCAATAGAGTAAGTATTGAGGAGCTTTCTCAGGAGGAAGGACAGCCCCTGGTTTTAAAGACGAACCCTCTTTATGATGTGGAGGACTTGGATCAGGAAGAAGCCGGAAGAAAGCTGAATGAAATTAAGGAAGAGCTGAAAGATCTGGTAGGACGTTTCCATGCAGGGAAGGTCATGGCGGGCATGATTGAACGCCATAAGTCGATTCAAGAGGTGGGCTGTGTTCTGTCCCCCTGGCTTAGCATTAACAATGAAGAGCGGTACCACGTCCTGCAGGAGGATCGGCTTTCCGTTCGTACAAAGATGCTGGAGCAGATTATCTATGAATATATCGAGGTGACCAAGGTTACCACCGATGCGAGAACCCAGCAGCAGGAGGATTATCAGAAGCTCTATAAGGAGCAGGCACTCCAGAAAGCAGATTGATTATCTCCAGAAAGAGTTGGACGAGATGCATCCGGAGAAGGTTTCCGACCTTCGTAAGTTTGAACTTCGTATTGAAGAAGCCGGCATGAATGAGACGGCGAAAAAGGAAGCTACGAAGATTTTAAATCGCTTGAAGAATGAAGGCACAAACGGCCAGGAAGCCGGAATGCTCTATGACTATCTGGATTTCCTGACCGGACTTTCATGGAAGAAGGAAGAACAGAAGGAAATAGACCTTGATGAGGCGGAGAAGATCCTGTCCGAGGATCACTTCGGCTTAAAAAAGGTTAAAGAAAGAATGATTCAGCAGATTGCGGTCATGAATCTGAAAAAGCAGCAGTCCGGATCTATCCTCCTCTTTGTAGGGTGCACCCGGGTACCGGTAAAACCAGTATTGGAAAAAAAGTATTGCGAAGGCTCTCGGAAGAAAATATGTTCGTGTAAGCCTTGGCGGTGTGCGAGATGAGGCAGATATTCGCGGACACAGAAGAACGTATCTTGGTGCTATGCCGGGAAGAATCATGGACGGGATACAGAAGTCCGGCGTTTCCAATCCGGTCATGGTGCTGGATGAGGTGGATAAGCTGTCTTCGTCCTATAACGGAGATCCTGCGGCAGCCCTTCTTGAAGTTTTGGATCCGGAGCAAAACAATACCTTCACGGATCACTACATGAATGTGCCTTATGATTTATCCGATGTACTCTTTATCTGTACGGCAAATTCTCTGGATACCATTCCTGCTCCCGCTCTTAAATCGTATGGAAGTGATTCAGTATCAGGGCTATACCCCGAGAGAAAAATTTGAGATTGGAAAGCGTCATCTTCTTAGAAAAGTCTTTAAAGGGTGTAGGATTACAAACAGGAAAATGTAGAACTTACGGATGAAGCCTTGGAAAATATTATTTCCGATTACACAAGAGAAGCCGGTGTCAGAGGCTTAAAGAAGAGACTCGATACACTTTGCCGAATTGCGGCAGTCCATCTTGTCAAAGGAAAAGGAGAGAAGATTTCTGTAGGGCAAGGAAGATCTAAGAGAATATCTGGATATGAATCCGCTTCACAGAAGAGAAGTCAAGGAAGAGGGAAAAGCCGGGTATTGTTACCGGTCTTGCCTGGACCGCAGTCGGAGGAGATTCTCTATATTGAGAGTATGTTCACAAAGGGGCGAAGGAAAGCTGAACATTACAGGACAGCTTGGTGATGTGATGAAGAGTCTGCGCAGATTGCCATCAGCCTTGTGAAGTCTATGTTCCCCGATAAAGCAAAACTTTTCAAGGAAAATGATCTGCATATTCACGTGCCTGACGGAGCGACCCCGAAGGATGGGCCTTCTGCCGGAATTACCCTCACCATTGCACTTGCGTCTTTGGTAACGGGACAGGCAGTCAGCCCGCGTATCGCCATGACCGGAGAGGTTTCTCTGGAAGGCCTCGTTAATCCCATCGGCGGACTTCCGGAAAAGCTTATGGCAGCAGAACGCGCCGGGGTAAAGACCGTTTTGATTCCTAAAGCAAACGAAGACGATCTTCGGGATGTCCCGGATGAGGTCAAGGAAAAGTTGCAGATTCTTCCGATTAAAACAGTGGAAGAAGGAATGGAGCTTTGTGAAATTCACTATGTGAAGCCCGGAGTGGAAACGGTGTAAAAAGTATGTAAAATAGATAGATGCTGTATAAAAATGTCGCATGCAAGGTATGCGGCATTTTTATGTAACAGGTATCTCCGGCAAAGCATACGCTATCTTGCTGAAAAAATAGGGGTTGGGTAGGGAGGATTTTATTCACTTTGAATAGGGCTGTTTTTATATAGGAAAATCCTTTTTAGTTGATATAGAGAAAATGTAGTATCTGTTTTTGCTGGAGGAATAAAATATAAAAGCAAGTTTTTCTTTTCTTAACGTCACTACTTATTAATCATTGACCATAATATGAACAAATTATATGATTAAAATTAGTATATATTGTGCATATTGACATAGCAGAGGAGAGTATACTTGAAACAATACCACTAATAATTGTAGTAAAAATTCAGTGAACATATCAGGAGAAAAACTTGGAAGAAAAATTTGAAAGAGCTGATATATAAAGGTATTTATCAAGATGTGGCAAATGAATCTTGCGACCAAAATGATATCATCTCAGAGAGTAAAATTGCAGATAAGTACGAGGGTTAGTAAGTCGCCGGTTAGAGATGCAATGGTAGAGTTGTGTAAAGATGAAATATTAAAGAGTATACCCAGAATGGGTTATCAAGTCATACCTGTTACACTAAAAGATATTTTGAACATTATTGATTTTAGAGTGGATATCGAAACGATGGATTGCGACGTTATGGAATGAGATTTACAGCTGACCAAATTTCTCTCTTGGAAAAAGGTAGCGGAAAGAGGGAGGGAGAATGATTCTACAGCATCGGAAGGTTGGGGAAAGAATTATGAATTCCACACAATATTGTATTCCTTTTATGAAAAATGAATTTGCTTTCAGATACTTGGCAAAACTGATTAGACAGGGGAGCGACTTTTGTATCACAATATTTTATTGCTGCTAGAGGAAGTAATCAGGAATTAAATGGAAAGCTTCATATAGAGATTGTTGAAGCGATAAGAAAGGGAGATATAGAAGAAGCTTGTCGATTATTGCAGTCAGATATTGAATCTATAAAGCAAGAAATTGCTCTTCTATATGGATGGACACAGTAAGATGAGATTGAGTATAAAAATTTATATCATAGGGCTGAAATAAGTTGTAGAAAATGTATAGACATTTAAAGATAAAGGAGGAAAATTTGTATGGAAACCAAAAAGGAAAGGGGTGTTTAAAGTTTTGAGAAATGAAGAGGTAGCGGATGTACCGGTAGGGTTCTGGCATCACTATCTGGAGGATGAGCATGTTGATGCGTTAAAAACACCCGCATATCATAAGCAGAATGTGGATGGTGCAAAAAGTCTTCAAGGATGAGTTTGATCCGGATTTTGTGAAAGTTATGACGGATGGATACTTCTATTTGCCCATTGAGTTAGATATTAGTTCCACTGATAAGTTATCGAATTTCGATTTGGTTCCGATCGAACATCCTTGGTTTCAAAAAGCAGATTGAACTTTCCAAGGAATATCGGGATATTTATGGAAAAAGACATTGCACTCTTTCATAATATTTTTGCACCACTATGGCATTTTTGAAGAGGCCATTCGCAGGTCTCATAAAGTTGGAGTAGAAGAGTCTCATGAGATTATTTTTGGGATATCTACAAGAGAATCCAGAGGCGGTATGTGCTTGTTTAGATAAAATTGCAGATAATCTTTCTCTTCTTTTGAAGGAAGTGGTGAATGAGGATGTTACAGATGGAATTTATCTAAGTGCTCAGGATATGCATCGCTATATTCCTGATGCGCTTTATAGACTGTATAGATTACACCGAGTGAGAAGAAGGTATTGAAAACATGAAGAAGTTCTTCCATACAATTTACTTCATATTTGCGGATGGAGAGGGAATACAAATTTCTTGACTATTTATCAGGATTATCCTGCGACAGCATTTAACTGGGCTGTAAATACGGAGTGTTTGTCCTTGAGAGAAGGAAAACAATTTTTCCAAGGAAAGTGTGTTATTGGAGGTTTTTTGAACACTGAGGATAGCGTACTTTTTACGGGAAATAAGGGGGAAATCCAAAATTACACTCAGAAGCTATTAAAGGATGTAGGAAGAAAGGGTGTTATTATCGGAGCGGATTGTACTCTGCCTAGATCCATAGATTATGAAAAATCAAATTGGTTAGGGAAGCTTTGTAAGCAAGATTTTCAAAAGATAATTGGATAAAAATTATAAGAATATTTATTCAATCCATTTGGATTGAATTGGCAAAGTTAAACATTTATTTTTAGAGGAGTGTATGTTGTTAAAAATGAAGGCATTTCTCGCAATTGCATTGGTTACGTCCCTGTCCCTTTTGACAGCTTGTGGCGGTGGTACTGCTGAGCAGAAGGCAGAGAGTTCCGGGGAGACTCATGCTGCAGAAGCAGTAAGTGCGGAAGAGGGTGGAACAATCAAACTTGGTGTATTGGCACCACTTACAGGAACCAATGCAGAGTGGAAAAAGGCTTCCAGATTGCTATGCCAGATGGCGGTAGACAAGATTAATGCCGATGGCGGAGTAAAGGGCAAAAAGTTCGAGCTTAGTGTGAAGGATTCAAAGGGCGATCAGAAAGAATCTTCAGACCTTGCAAGACAGTTTGCGGATGATGATGAAATTATGGCAATTTTTGGGAGACTTTACCTCCGGCTGCTGCATGGCTAATGCCAGCATTGTAGATGAAGCAGGGTATCGTGCAACTTTCTCCGACAGCTTCGAACCCCGATTATGCTCCGATGAGTAAATATTGCTTCAGTATTATGGGACTACAGAGTGCGGAGGCACTGTTTGCCGCCAAGTATTTACTGCAGAAATATGCCGGAGCCAAAAATGTCGGTGTTATTTATATCAATAGTGACTGGGAACATCCGCTTTCTCCAACTTTGAAAAAGCAGCAAAAGGAAATCGGTCTGAATATTGCGACAAGTGTAAACTATGTACAGGATGAGAAGGATTTTTCCAGCTTGATTACTAGTTGAAATCCGCTAATCCGGATCATGTTATTATCCTGACCAGGAGCCGTTCCGAGATTATCAATCAGATTCGTACAAGCGGATGGGATGTTCCATTGGCAGCACTTGGACCGGGAACTTCCGAGCAGTTGATCAGCCAGACCGGAAAGAACAGCGAAGGTTTATTGATTACCTCTCCTTTCTTCTTTGATCCGGGAGAATAAGGAACTTACTGCATGGAAGGATGAGTTTGTATCGAAGGCGGGATTCCAGCCGACCATTCATCCGGCTTGCGCTTATGATACGGTATATCTCATTAAGACAGCTATTGAGGCGATTGATGGGGATATCACCAGAGAGGCTATTCGTGACAAGCTTGCTGAAGTGGATTACACAGGGTAACCGGGCCGATTAAGTTTACGGAAAACGGAGATGATAACCGTCAGTACATGATTTGTGGCATTGAAAATGGACAATATATAATTAAAGAAGGTTTTGATTATAGTAAGGAAAACTAGAAATTCTTAAAAATAATGTCATTTTTGTAATGCATCAGTGTAAAAGTATATTTTGTTTTTGTGTTGGCAGAAGAAAAATTGAGGGGATTATGGAATATTTTTCTGAATCAGTTAATCAATGGTCTGTGCCAAGGGGCGATTTAGCACTTCTCGCAATCAGCTACTCTGTCATTGTGGGAGTTGTAGGAATGGTTCACCTTTACTTATGGTGAGGTAATTATGATTGGAGCATATACCTCCATGTATATGTTTCAATATTTTGGAAATAACCTCTTGATGGGCATAGTGGCAAGCTTTTTGACCACTTGGATTATGGGAATAGCCATATATCATATTTGTTATGAAAGGTTCAGCAATGCGCCGAGGCATACCCCTCCTTTGTACAATCGGTTTCAGTATTTTGGTGAAAAACCCTAGCAGCAATTTTCTTTGGACCGAATCAACAGCCGATTTTAAATGTCATTAACAATACGATTTATACAATTGGTCCTGTTCAGGTACAGAAAATACAGTTGATAATCCTTTTTGTGGTGATTGTCCTCGCTGTTATTTTAAGTTTGGTATTTAATAAAACGACTTGGGAATCAGCCTTGGGGCTGTAAGCTCAGAATAAAAACAGCCGCAAAGTATGGTAGGAATCAACGTGAAACGCATGTCCATGATTGGGAACTGTATCGGATGCGGTCTGGCGGTGTCAGGGAACTCTACTCGGACTGTATTATCAAATGGCCATTCCGACAATGGGCGGTTCCTACGGGATGAAAGCGTTCTCCGCTTCTGTTTTGGGCGGACTGACGGATACCTTTCTCTGCAGTAGGGAGGAATGTGCCTTGGAATCATAGAAATTTGGGAATCACTCCTTTTCCTCGGCGAGTTTTTCGTGACATTTTTCGCCTTCGGCTTCTTGATTCTGGTGCTTCTAATCAGACCGGAAGGATTTAAATCAAGAAAGGAGAGAGTATGAGTAAATCCGAGGGTTCCCGTTTTTAGAACGATGGGATGGCTTTTTACCGGAAGTATCGTATTTTCTCTACATCCTTCTGGTGATTGTTCTCCTTATCCTGCCGGTTCTTTTTCTAAGAATTATATTATGGGAGTACTGTGTGAGAAATTCTGATGTACTCCCACCTTGGCTGCGCCTGGAACAGTGATTAACGGCTACAGCGGACAGACTTGTCTCGGTATTGCAGGCTTTTCTGCATCGGAGCCTATACGGAGCTGTACTGGCAACGAAGCTCACCTCAGTTTTTGGCTTTTTGCTTCCTGTTTCCGGTATCGTTACGGCATTGATTGGCTTGCTCATTGCTTTACCGACTTTGAAGATGAGAGGAATTTATCTTTCTATCGTTACCTTAGGTTTTCGGAGATTGTAAGACTCATTGCATTGAACTGGACCCGGCGTTACCGGAGGGGCGCTCGGGATTAAGAGCATTCCGGGCACCGGAGCTTTTGGCTATTCCATAAAAATGCAAAATCGTATTATTACATTTTCCTCGTTATAGCTGCATTATTTTTATTTGTGACGAATAGGGTGGATTTCATTCCAAGAGTGGGACGAGACTTGGATGAGTATAAGAGAGGATCAGTTGGCCTCCCGTTCCTGGGAGTGGAAACGCCTAAATATAAAACCATGAATTTCATGTATGGCGCCTTTTGGAGCAGGCGTTTGTCGAGAGCAACCTACGCTCCTTATGTAAAATTTATCGATTCGACTTATTTTACCTTGGATGAAGGATGGAATGTATTATCTATGGTCATTATAGGGACAGGGAACCTTGCTATGCTATTCTCGGGCAGGAATCGTGAACTTTATTACGGAGATACTCAGGCCGATTGGAGAGTGGAGACTTGCAGCCTTTGCCATTTTGATTATTGTCATGCTCTGGCTCAGACCGCAAGGCTTAGCAGGAGCATCAGACATATTCTTTCCGGGAAAAATCTCGCGTTCCTAAGATAGGACTTTATATAGAAGAGGGAAAAAGATGAAACCATATTGGAAGCAAAGGGCGTTTGCAAATTCTTCAGCGGTTTGAAAGCGGTAAATCAAGTGGATATGCAGGTTGCCAAAGGCGATATTTCTCGGCATTATCGGGCCGAACGGTGCCGGAAAAACAACATTTTTAATAAGCTGTTCCGGAATATATTCTCCAACTAAGGGAAGGTTTTATTTGAACGGAGAGGACATTTCCTTCATGAGCTCCGATCAAATTGCTCGAAAGGAATGGCTCGTACTTTTCAAAATATTCAGCTGTTTTAAATTTATGACTGTACGGGAAAATGTAAAAATAGGGTTTCATACGCGGACTAAGTCGGGAATCATGGATGCCATTTTCCATTCTAAAAAGATTTAAAGAAGATGAGAAGTTTGTGAAGAACAAGTAGCTCAGGTTCTGGAAAAGGTAGGTTTGTCGGATTACTGCCGATACGATGGCGGGAATTTGTCTTACGGAATTCAAAGAAGGTGGAAAGTGCTCGTGCACTCGCACTGAATCCGGAAATTCTCCTGCTCGATGAGCCTGCAGCAGGAATGAATCGAACGAAAACGGAGAGTTTGAAGAATTTATTATTGCGTTAAACAAAAGCGGATATACCATAGTTGTCATTGAACATGATATGAAGTTCATCATGAATTCCTGTAATCGCATTTTGGTTTTGAATTTTGGAGAAAAATTTGTGAAGGAGGACCGAAGGAAGTGCAGGAAAACAAGATGGTACAAGAGACTTACTTTGGGTCATGGAAAATTGATGGGAGATATGTGATATGGAAAAAGAAACCATTTTAAAAGTTTCCGATCTTTCAGTGAACTATGGTTATGTGGCAGCTGTCAGAAAATGTCCATCTTCAGGTGTGCAAAAATGAGATTGTTACCCTGATTGGCTCAACGGCGCCGGGAAGACAACGACACTTATGGCAATTTCCAATCTTGTGGAAAAGAGTTCGGGGCAGAGTTTATTTGATAATGAGGATATTGGCGAGTTACCTCCGGATCAGGTTGTGAAAGGGTATTGCCATGTTCCTGAAGGCAGGAAGATTTTCCGCGCCTGAGTGTTTATGAAAATTTACTGGTCGGAAGCTTGGGAAATCCCAAACTAAAGAAGACGGAAATAGAGAACAAATTGAATATATTTTCTCTTTGTTCCCAAGACTGAAGAAAGAAAACAGGCCGGAGGAAGCTTATCCAGAGAGAGCAGCGAGATGCTACTGCCATGGGTGAGAGGCACTTATGATGAAGCCGGAACTGATTATGCTGGACGAAAGCCCTCCATGGGACTTGCCCCTATTATTGTCGAGGATATTTTTGAATTAATTTTAAAATCCGAGACACAGGAAGAACGATTTTACTCATTGAGCAAAATGCGTCTATGGCCCTGTCTATTGCGGATAGAGCGTATGTACTGGAAACGGGAAAAATAGACGATGGAAGGTAGGAAGTGATTTATTAAATGTGAGAACGTAAGAAAGTATATCTTGGAGCATAAAGATTCGATTTCAAAAAGGGTGATTTATGAAGAAGATAATGAACGACCCGAAAGATTTTGTAAAGGAAAAGTGGAGGGCATTGTGCCGCCTATGGAATAAAATCAGCTTATTGAACGACGATTTCCGTATGGTGATTCGAAAAGACGCACCGGTAAAAGGGAAGAGTAGGAATCATAACAGGACGGATCGGACATTGCCATATTCCTCAGGTATGTGGGAAAGGAATGTTGGACGGTTGTGCAGTAGGAAATGTTTTTGCGACCCTGCTTCCTCTAAAATGGCGGATTTAATTCGTGCCTGTGATGCGGGTGCAAGGAGTCCTTGTCTCTTTTGGAAATTATGGCGGGGATCTCTTGAATTTCAAGATGGCGTGCGAGGACGTAGAGTTTGATGATTAAGACGGAAATTCTTCTTGGGGCGGATGATGTAGCGTCAGTCGGTAGAAACCAAAGAAAAGAGAAGAGGCGTGGCGGAATCGTTGTCTTACAAAATTGCAGGAGCCGCTGCCGATAAGATGATGAGCCTTGAGTAGAAGTCGTTCGGGGTAACGAAGAGCGTTGGAGAATATGTACACTATGGGCATTGCTGAGCCCTGCATTGTTCGGAGGGTAGGCAAGCCGACCTTCATATCGAAGATGAGTTGGAATTCGGAATGGAATCCATGGGAAAAAGGAATCAAGTGAAAGTTTACTACAGCGGATGAGATTGCCACAAATATGCTGGACAAGATTCTGGAAGAAAAGCGGACTTAAAACGGAGATGAGTGTCTGTAATGATTAACGGCTTGGGAGCGACTCCGACGGAAGAGCAGTTTATTCTCTTCAGAAAGGTGAGTCAGATTCTGAAGGATAAGGGTGTGCAGATTGTCATGCCGCATATCGGAGAGTATGCTACATCCATGGAAATGGCCGGACTGTCTTTAACTCGTCATAAACTGGATGAGGAATTAAAAAGACTTGCTGTGTTATCCCGGCATCGACACCGTTCTATACCAATTCAATAAGTAAAAACTACGGTATGGTAAAAAGCGCAGTTTAGTAAAAAGTGCAGTCTGATAAACAGTGCGGTATAGTAAAGTATAATTTGATAAAAAGCTATAGTAGGAGTAAATGTTTAGGAGGCAACATGATTGCTATTTCGGAAATTAAAAAGGAAATTTCGTCAATTGCGAAAGAAATGACGGACAATCGAAAGATATTTAGTAGAACTGGACCAAAGAAACGAGACGAGATTTGGGGAGATTTTCCATGTCGGAAGAGTTTAATGCACTTGTAGAGGTGCTGAATAAGACGGAAGAGACGGATCTTGGGAAAGGTATTTCGAGATTTGTCGAAAACCTTTAATGAGTCTGCCTTCCTCTCTCAGGAACCATTCTGTCTTTTTGGCTTAATGGGAATAGCCAAAAGAGCTGAAGGAAAGACCGAGGTTTCAGACAGGAGCTTTCCGTAGCGCTGGAAAAAGGTTTGGACAATATCTTGGATAAGACAGGATCAAAGGTCGGAGACGATTATTGATTCTCTTTCTCCCGGAATAAGTCATTACTTTCTTGGCTCGAAGAGGATAAGTGGCTTTTCAGATGCTTATGAAGCATCGAAGGCCGGAGCTGAAAAGACGAAAAGAGATGATGGCAGTCCATGGAAGAGCGGCTTATTACGGAGAGAAAGAGCCTGGGCCTCGTGGATGGTGGTGCAGTTGTGGGAACCTTGATTTTTAAGGGGATGGCAATGGAATAATCTGCTTTTTACATATTGATAAAATCCGCTAATAATGGCGGATTTTAATTTATAATAATTAAACCGGATTTGTATCTGCTAAAATAATAACTGCACAAATTCTGTTTACATAATCTCATACAGAGGTAATATAGAACAAGAAACCGAGTTACACATAGAGAGTATGAATATTAGGGATATAGCAAAAGATAGTGGGCGTGTCGTCACGACAGTATCAGAGTAATCAATTGCTCGGGATATGTTAAGGAAGAGACTAAGAAGAAAAATACTACAAGTAATTCAAAGAAACAGGCTATGTTCCGAATGAAGTGGCAAAAAGCCTCAGTTCGAGAAAGCTCCGGAATTGCAGTGCTTGTACACTGATATTACAAATGAATTCTTTTTCTGCTCTGATTCGAGGAATAGGGTCTGTGGCCGAAAGAGGAAGGATACAGACTGATTCTGTGTACACGGCAGAAGATATGAATAAAGAACATAATGCTCTGTCTGAAGTGGAACAGCAATACCTATCGAGGGATTATCATTGCACCGGTTTCCGAGACGGGATGCCGAGACCTATCATCGACTGGCAGAACTGGAGAAGAAAAATATTTCTGTGGTACTTGCGGACAGAGTTTATGGGGGAGAGACTCGATGGTGTTTTTGTGGACAATGTGAAGGGGGCTTACGAAGGGGTTCATGCACTGATTCGAGAAGGACATAGAAAGATAGCGATTATTGCCGGGCCTGATACATCACTTCCCGGAAGAGATAGATTGATTGGATATAAAGAGGCTTTACAGGATGCCGGATTGGAAGTTATGGATGAATATATTGTATTTGGAGACTTCGAAATTGATAAGGCATATGAAAGAACTAGAAATTACTGGCTTTAGAGGCACCGAGCGGTTTTCACCTCAAATAATAAAACAACTTTAGGGGCGTTAAAATACTTTACGGAGAATCATAGTAAAAATCGGACAGAGATATTTCCATCCTTGGGTTTGATCAAATTGATGCGTTGAGATTTTATTGCTTATCCCCTTTCCACAGTGGAAAAGAGATGCAGGTTTCAGGAAAAGAAACTATGCGGGCACTCATTTCAAGTTGAAAAATAAAAGGAAATACAGGAAAAAGAAAAATTCTTGTTCCACTTGAAAGTTATATTCAAGGATCGGAAAAATGTAAAAAGCTCCAAGAGAAATAAGAAGTGGATTTAAACAGAATATTTTGTAAAAGTATTACTCGTAAGGTAAGATACTTGTTTGAAAAGCTCATAAGTAACAGTTACATTGTTGAAAAACCGAAGATATAAAGGAGAGATACGTATGGGAAAAAGTTCTTGTTTTTGGAGAGTTTCGTTGTGGACTTAATGAGTAGGACTCCGCATCTGCCTGTTCCCGGAGAGACGGTAAAAGAGTGTGTTTAAAAATGGGACCGGGCAGTAGGGTTTCAATCAGGGGGTGGCGGCCATGAAAAGCCGGAGCGGATCTTGTCATGGTTGCCAAGCTCAGGAAAGGACACCTTTGGCAATGTAGCTCTGAAACCCATGAAGAATCTGAAAATGAATGCAGATTATATTTTCAGACTGATGAGGGCGGAAACCAGTTGCAGCCCTCATCATAGAGATGAATAATACCAGATCAAAGAAATGAAATAGTGGTTTGATTTCTCGGATCATGCACCAGATTACGGATCAGGAAGTGGATAGCCGCTACCACGGTATTGAAAGTCTGAATACCTTCTTACCCAGCTGGAGACAGATGTTTCTGCAGTGGAAAGAGTGTTGCATTGGCGAAAAGAAGGGCGTTAAGGTTATTTTGGATCGGCACCCGTTCAAAAGATTAGTGATATGAGTACTCTCAATAGACATTCTCCACCAAACGGGTGAGGCCGAGATTTTTGACAGTATTCCGGTTACCGATGAGAAAAGATAGCGGCAGATTGGTTTTATGGATAAGAGTCAAGTCAGTCATTATTCCTTAGGGGCAGAGGGGTTTATGCCTCGGAAGAAAACAGTTAATTCCCGCGTTTAAGTCAATGCAATTGATACCACCAGGGCAGGCATGCTATGGAGGTTTGGCTGGCTCTGGCGGAGGAAAGGATCTTTTCAAGGCGTCAAGATTTTGCAATGCACTTGCGGCATTGTCAGTGAAGATTAGCCTGCTCCGTCTATACCGATTCGTTTCAAAATGAAAGCATTTTTAGAATAATAAGGAGGGCCTAATATGATTAAGCAGGGGTGTTTTTCATCCGCAACTTCTTCGAGTTATGGGAGAGCTGAGACATAAGGGACACGTGGTATGCAGTGATGGGACTTCAATTTCAGGGAGTAGAAGAATAGACCTCGGATGAAAGCCGGTAGCCAGGGTGTTGGAAGTTTTGGAGAAATATTAAAATATCTTGTGGGTGGAGCAGGCGACTTTTTGCAGAAGAGGCAAAGACGGTTTTCTCAAGATTCCATAAAAAGGCGCTTTTCCTTACTTCGGAAAATCTTCCGCTTCGTTATATTCCGCATACAGAGCTGAAGAAGAGAGCGAATCGGCGAGGCAATCATTTTAACAGGTGAATTACCAGCTATACCAATGTAATTCTGACTTGTGGCTGTGCTTATTGATTGGAGAAATAGTGATGGATGATTGGTATTGCGAATTGAATCAGTGACAGAAGAAAGTTCCCCAGCGTCATTGCACTGAGGATGCACATCTTCAAATTAAAAGGGAGAAGTTCATGCCGTATGTGGGGAAAACGGTGCGGGAAAGTCTACTTTGATGAAGATTATTGCCGGTGCACAAGGCTATACTTCAGGACATATTTATTTGGATGGAGAAGAGGTATTTTTCCATTCCTAGGAGCGGGAAAAAACACGGGATTGCGATGATATATCAGGAATTTAACATGGTTCCTGAACTGAGCGTCGCTGAAAACGTGTGCTTGGGCCGTTTACCGATGAAGGGCAGGCAGAGTTGATTTCGGAAAGCTCTACAAGGATGCGGAGAAATCATCAATAGACTGAAGCTTCATATTAATATTCGCACAAGGTGAAGCACCTAAGTGTTGCTGAGCGCAGATGACGGAGATTGCAAAAGTGTCTCACAATCAGACAAAAAATCATCATTATGGATGAGCAAACAGCAGCTCTTACGGATGAAGAAATCAAAGTGCTTTTGAAATTATTGAGGATTTAAAGAGGACTATCCATTCTTTCCCACATCTCCACCATATGGATGAAATATTTCAGAATTTTGGAATAAACTGACGGTGTTCCGTGACGGAATACATATATTGAGACACAGGAAATCAAGGATACCAATTATGCCGGAAGTGGTTTGCTTTGATGGTGGGTAGAAATTTGGAAAGTTTGGTATCCTGAAAGAGATTTATCAAGGAAGTGAGATTGTTTTCGAAGCTAAGGATATTCATGGAAAAGGTTAACGGCGTAAGCATAGAGGCTCCGTAAAGGGAATACTCGGCATTGCCAGTTTGTTGGGGTCGAGGGACAGGGTGAACTTTCAAAAATGATTTGCAGGGCAGTCCCGATGAAGTCCGGAGAAATTCTCGTTCATGGAAAAAGGATTGAGTAGTCCCGGTCCCGTATAGAAGCGAGTTCAAGCGGGAACAGGTTTTGTCTCAGATGACAGAGAAAGAATGAAGGACTTGTCCTGAATTAGGAGTATCAAGGAAAACATTGTTCTTTCTTCCCTAAAAAGAAGTTTCTTCCAGTTCCGGATGATAAACGGAAGGAACAAAACGCGGTTACAAAATGAAGTAGAACGATTGAATATTTAAACTAAAGCGGTCCTATGCAGCTTGCAGGAAGACTTAGCGGAGAATCGCAGCAGGTTGTTTTCGCTCAAAGTTTTGGAAGCGGACACGGAAATCCTATATTTAGATGAGCCGACGCTGAGGGGTAGATGTCAGTGCTGAGGCTGAAATTTACAATATCGTGGATCAAATGGCAGAGGGAAAAGTATAATTTTGATTTCCACGGATCTTCCGGAAGTAATTGGAATGAGCGATGGAAGTGGTGATTATGAGAGAAGGCGCTATCGTGTTCTGGAGTTAAGTAAGGAAAGAGTTAAGAGTCAAGAAGAGATGTTGAAACATATGAATCAAGGAGAGTGAATCATGAGTAGATAAAGGGGTACTGGTTGCACGAGTCGATATTTATCGTTCGGTACTGGTTCTGTTATTAATCTGTGTGTAGCTAGTGTTTTGTCAAGAACTACGTGAGCCTCGACCAACTTATTCAATGTTATACGACAAGTTGCTGTTGGCGGCTTAGTGGCTGCGGGAATGACTTTTGTGATTTTAACGGGAGGAATTGACCTGTCAGTGGGCTCAATAGTCGGATGACAGGAGCTCTTTGTGCAGAGCATTTTAAAGAGCACGGATAATATGATGCTAGCTATCTTGGTAGCGATTACGGTCGGTGTGTTATGTGGATGTATCAATGGTTTTGTTGCGTAGCGGAAATTCCTGCCTTTATAGCGACTCTTGGAATGATGACATTGCTTAGAGGTTGCGTGCTGGTTTATACCCAAAGGCTCTCCTATTGCAATTAGACACAGGTTATCAACTTTATGGAAAAGGAAATCTTTTGGAATTCCACTCCCGATTCTGTTTGTCGTTTTTCTTCTTTTTGCTGGGGCATTACATTCTGACCAAGACAGCGTATGGAAGAGCGGTGTATGCTCTGGGCGGAAGTAGAGAAGCGGCAAGGCTTTCCGTCGTACAGTGAAATTGGTAGAAGTGGATGGTCTATGTTATCAACGGCTTTATGTGTGCTATGGCCGGGAATTATTTTAACATCCGTCTGGCATCCGCACAATCTACCGGTGGAGAAGGAATAGAAATGGATGCTATAGCGGCGGTTATTCTGGGTGGTACCAGTTTGAGCGGTGGTAGCGGCTTTATTCTACCTACAGTCGTCGCGCGCTATCATAATGGGTATTATTGATAATCTTCTAACTTTGATGAAAAATCGATCCTCATGCAACGAACATAGTAAAGGTGCTGTTATTTTTGTTGGCAGTGCTCGTGGACAAGAAGGCTAAATGAACTTTCGGATCGTTAAAAGTATGTGAATATAAGAGGAAGAGATTTGTTGCTCTTTTTCTCTTAAAAGGAAAATAGGAGGAAAAAGATGAAAACAATTTGTGGCAACAGTGGCAGTAGCTTTCCGTGTTAGCGTTGGTTGGCTGTAGTACAGAGCCAAAACGGAACAGCAAAGGCTGCAGAAACGAAAGTGGAAGAAAAAGCTACAGAAGCTGCAGTGTCTCGAAGACAAGAAGGATGGTGTAATGATTGGGCTTTCCATGAATACGCAGACTAATCCTTTCTTTGTGTCTGTACAGCGGGGTGTAAAAAGATGCTGCGGCAGAAGTATGGGATTGAAATTGTAGCAACCGATGCAGGACGATCCTGCCATCCAGGCAAAAGACATTGAAAATTTAATTTCTATGAAGCCTGCTGCAATTATTGTGGACACTTGCGATTCGGATGCCATTGTTCCGGCCATTGAGTCCTGTAATGAGGCAGGAATTCCGGTATTCACTATGGATAGAAAGGCCAACGGCGGAGGTGGTTTCTCACATCGGCTACGATGCAATCAAATCCGGCGCCATGACGCTGGATTGTTAGCTGGGCTAACTTTCTGAAAAAGGTAAAGTTGTTTGAATTGCGAGGGTATCATGGGGAGCAATGTGGCTGGACAGACACCGAGGGATTTACGGATGAAATTAAAGTGTCAATATTGAAGTTGTTCAGTCTGAAGTGGCTAACTTTGACAGAGCTACAGCAATGAGCGTAATGGAAAACATTTTATCCGCAAATCCGGAAATTGATCGGTCTTTATGCAGCAAATGATGAGATGGCACTTGGTGCGGTACAGAAGCAGTGAAACAGCAGGAAGACTGGATAAAATTACCATTATCCGGATGCGATTGCGTGCGACACTAATGATGCAATGAAGGAAAGGTGAGATTGAGCTTCACATTTCGAGCCACCTTACGGACTTGGAGTTTCCATTTTAGAAGCGGCTCATACCTATCTTGACGGCGGCAAGGTTCCCAAGCAGTGTTGTTTAGGAAATCAGGAGTTCTGGAAGCTAAGGATGCGGCAAACTATAACTCGAGAGATGTGAGAGATTGTAAGTCAGGAGTAACCAAAGTACGATATTATTATGGGGTTTACGTAGATCAGAATCAGGGTTAAAACATGGGAATTTAAACAAATCCCCACGGCGGTTCTGCTGTGAGGGGATTTATAACTTTAACTTCATCAAGACAAGGTATTATCTGTACTACTGTGTTTTACTGACCTTGGGATAAAATCACGAGTTTGACAGTATTTTAAAAGCACAAAGTCTCAAAACCCGCTCTGGTGGCGGATTCCGAGACTTTTGTGTATGATTGCATGTTATACTGTCTATTTTTGGTTTTAGAACGAAGCCTTTTCATTTTGACAATAGGTATAATAATCTGTTTGGAGGTACAGAATCCAAAGGCATCATGTAAATCGTCTGTCAATTCTGTTCGTGTGTAAACTGGCTGATAGCCTTTCCCTCATATTTCATAAAATCCATGCCCTGAAGTGCTGAAAAGGATTTGGTCAATGGTATAGTTTGTTGTTTGAGCTTCTTTTCCAAGTATTGGTATACAATAAGTGAAATAAAACAGGTAATAAAATGAGCGGAATTCTGTCCTGTCGTTTTGAGATATACCGGACGAGCCTCAAAGTCAGTCTTCATGATGACAAACATTCTTCGATTTCCATCTGCGCTTATTCGTTCTAATAATACTTTCATGCTGTCATCCAGGTTGATACACAAAGCTGGAATCCGTCGCTCATACTTCCTCATCGATTACTGAGGTATCGATATAGCTGACTCTTTGGCTGGTAAGCTCGCCATCGTTTAGTAGCATGGTCTATTTTTATGAAACGCTTGGGATCATTTACCTTCTGTTAATGGTTTCACCGGATGTAACAATCTTTATCGCGCTGTCTATCGCCCTGCGAACGTGGCGTTGATAATCGCGGTATTTGATTTGAGCCAGGGTATCTCCCGATTAAGAAAAATCTGTTTAAATTTGGCGATTTGTCAGCTTAAACAGATTTTGAGATTTAAAAGTATCGCTGCTAGCGTACGGTATATCGTTTGGAAAAAACAATATAATGCAATCCATATATATAATAAAAACAATATAAATTGTTGCATAAAGAATAACAATATAATAATATAAATATAACAAATAAAAGAAGGTATACAAATGGAAAAATAACAAGCAATGATTCATTGTACGGGGATTGTGGAGAAAGATTTTAAAGGAGAGAAAAGTCGATTCAGTCCGTTTTCTTTGTTGGATGTGGAGCATCCAGGTCGGACCTTCATCCTGCTTATTATTTTTCTGAACAACAATGCACAAAAAACTTAGAGCATCCGTGCATACTGCGGAAGAGTTTAATCTGGCTATGCCGAAAAGCAGTGAATGAGCATGCAGTCGTAATTTGCTGTTCCTTGGGCGGCTCTACCCCTGAAACGGCCAAGACAGCAAAGCTTGCAAAGGAAAAGAGCTTACGTGGTTTCCTTTACGCATACAGAGGTTCCGCCATTACAGAGTTTGCCGATGAAGTGATTCTCTTTGACTGGGCAAATAACGGATATGCTTCAAAATGGATAAAATGATTAAGGTTTTTATACCTTGCAACAGAGATTTTACAGCAAACCGAGGGCTATGATCACTATGAGAAAATGCTCAATGCCTTTGAGAAAATTTACCCTGCCATCAACAATGCGGTTAAAACAGTAAGACCGGAAGCAAAGGTTTTTGCCGAAAGTATAAAGAATGTGGATATTTTGTATGTTATGAGTTCCGGCGCAACACAAGAAGTAGCTTGGTCCTTTTTCTTCCTGTCTGATGATGGAAATACAGTGGATTGCATCCTCCACCTTTAACAGCGGAGACTTTTTCCACGGACCGTTTGAAATGGTAGAAGAAAATGTTCCCTATCTTCTGTTTATGAATGAGGGGCCCACCAGAGAAATGGATGCCCGTGCGATGACTTTCTTGCAGCGTTTTTAATACAAACTACACTGTTGTAGACAGTAAAGACTACGGATTATCCGGAATAGTCGGAAAGGAAGTAGTGGAATATTTTTGATCCAGTTATTATCTGCTCCGTGACTCGTATTTATGCTGAAGAGTTGGCTACCATTCGAAATCACCCGTTAACAAAGAGAAGATACATGTGGAAACTGAGTATTAATTTCCTATTCATATAATGCCAAAATCGGAGGATGAGATGATTAAATTTGATGAGGAAAAAGTTCGTAAAGATCAAGAGAACGGTTTAAAACTGATTCCCGAAACGGAGAAAATAGTAGATAAAATTTGTGAGAAAGGCTATTCTTCCATTGTTTTCATGGGAATAGGAGGAACCTATCTTTATGCCAAAGCCAAATGGGGCATATTTTTAAGCAGTTGTCGATCGAAGATTCCCCTTCATATAGAGAATGCAACGGATTATCTATATGAAGAATACCATATTGATAAAGGATTCCGTCGTTGCCATTGCCTCTGTTTCGGGAGAAACGAAAGAGCTGATTCAAGCTGTGGATAAGCTCCATGAAACAGGGCAGCGAAAGTCATCAACTGTGATGGAAAAAGAGGTTCCTCTTTATATGAGAGTGTAGACTATCTGGTGCATACCGACGAGTGCGGAGTATTATTTCTGGTACACGGTCCTTCTTCGTTTTGCGGAAAGAATGCAGAAGTTCAAGACTATGACGTTTTCAAAGGCTTGAGAATATGCCAAGTACCATTGTGAGGTACAGAAGCAGGTGAGACGAACAATGTGAGAGACTATGCGGAAAAATACGGAGATGAGAGCTGACTTATCTCTCTGTTTGAGATCAGGCAATTTAGAGGATTGGGCAGAGTCTACGGCATGTGTGTTATGGAGAAATGCGGTGGATGAGATCAAGGCCTATTCCGGCAAAACATTTTTCATGGCACCTTGGAAGTGATAGAGAGAGAGAAACGCCTCTTACATTCTGATTAAGGGTGAAGACTCTACAAGACCTACTAGCGGAAGAGTGGAAAACTTTGCTCATAGGGTGAGCAGTCATGTCAATGTTTTTGATGCAAAGAGCTGTCAGCTACAGTATTCCGGAGAATTTGAGGAGATCCTGTCCCCGATGTTTGCCAGAGCAATGTTTCCAGAGACTGATCGTTCATCTGGAAAACCATAGGAAAGCATCCGCTGGAGATAAGAAGATATTACGAGTGCTTATCTTATTAATCAGAAAGATACAAATTCGCACTACGTTATGGTAAAATCAGAAGAAACACGAAAAGAGGAAAAGTCATGAGAAATGAAAAGGGCACGCACGAGTCCGCTTTATTTACAAATCTCGGAAGATATAAAGAAAAATTCATAATGGAGGAGACTATCGAGTTAATACGAGATTCCTACGGAGGCTGAACTGGATCTACGGAGCAAGTCGTATTACCATTAGAAAAGCAGCGAGGCTGTTGGTAGAAGGATGAATTCTAAAGCAGAAAGGCCAAAAGATCGGAACTTATGTAACCCGCAAAAGAAAATGACGAGGAGCTTGGATCAGTCCATGAGCTTTTCCAAAACCTGTAAAAGAAATGGACGTATAGAACTACAGTCACTATTAAGTGCAGAATTAGAGGCGAGAGCGTGATGTCTTACAAAGCCTGGGACTGGAGGAGAAAGCACGTATTTTGGTGGTTCGCAGATTGCGCTTTTGCGACAGGTTCGGTCATTGTTGAAGAGAATCGATTTGCATATGCCTTCTTACTGGCAGGAGGAGTTTGAGTACTTCCCTCTACGCTATTTTGGAAAAACACGGGAGTATATCCGAGAATGAGCAGGAAAACCATCGGGGTGTCTTGAACGAAGAGGAAGCCACTTGTCTTGGGAGTTTCGGAAGGATCTGCGCTGCTTTTGACCAGAGATGTGGCTTACGGAAGAGACCGTAAGCCTATTTATAGAGGAAAAGGTCAATGCCGAGAAGTTTGAATATACTATTTTGCGAAAAAATCACGAGTGATTTTATGATTCGTAACAGTGTCGTGTGGAGGAATACTGCCTCTCGTTTTAAATACTTATCATCCGATTCTGGTACACGTATAAGGTAGTGAGTGAAGATGTCATTAAAAGTATTGGGAATAGGAGATCAATGTCTGCGATAAGTATTTTCGCATACAGCTGTCATTTATCCCGGAGGAAATGCACTGAATATTGCAGTTTTTGCAAGAGGAATTAGGACACGAAAAGTGCCTATCTCGAACGTTTGGAGATGACCGAAGTCGGCTTTTCATGTGCACGACACGGCTCTTTCCATGGGAATTGACTTGAGTCACTGCAGATACTGTATCGGTGAAAACGGTTGCGCGAGAGTGCATCTTGTTAACGGAGACAGAGTCTTTTTACCGGAAATCAGGGAGGATAGCAAAAACAATTTCCTCCTGTACTGTCCAAACTGGATCTGGATTATTGTGAGGGGCTTTGATTTGCTCCATACCAGTGTTTACAGACTATATGGAAGAAGACTCCCGAAGCTTTCACGCGATGAAGGGCTATCTTTCCATGGATTTCTCCGATCATTTCGAAGAAGACTATTTTAGAAAGACTTGTCCCTATCTGGATGTAGCAAGCATTTCCTGTGGTGATATGGAACAGGAAGAAGTTCTGCAGTGGATAGAAGATAGCAGAGTTCGGATGCAAACATGTTGTTATCGCTATGAGAGGAGCAAAAGAGCTGTGGTGTCGGTGGACGGAAAACTCTACGAGCAGCCCCTGCCTTATTAAAGCTGAAGGATACGATGGGTGCGGGAGATCTTTTCATCACAGCATTTCTTGTATCTTATCTGGAAGGGATGAAGGGAGATTGCGGCGATTTTCCTGCTTCAGGAAATAGCGTAGGAATCACCAAAGAAGAAGAGTATAAAAAGGATGGTGATTCAATCCGCCTTATATAGAGCGGCAAAATTCTCAGCGGAACAGTGCTTGAGAGACGGATCTTTCGGATATGGGAAGACGGTGGAAAAGCACAGAAGAAGACCTTCAGCTCATCAAGAAATAGATAAAATTATAGCGGACGGAGAATCGAAGGCTTTGGTTCATCATGAGTGCCGTGCCGAAGGGCACGACTCTTGTTTTAGTACACATTTCAGAAGGAGGAATGTATGAGAAAAAGCGTTGAAATCTTTGCTTTTACAGGAGTGTTGAGCGGCACTTCTCCTAAATTCTTGCGAGTGAGGCAGAGGAGAAAGAAAGCGAAAGCAATGTGCAAAATGAAGAGGCGGATGGTACCGGTAGCACGGGAGTGAAGACCATTCGTTTCTTCCATCGTTTTCCGGATGAGCCGTATAACAGCTTTATAGAAGAAAAACTGAAGGAGTACGAAGCGGCTCACCCGGATATTCACTTTGGATTACCAGTGCACAAAACCAGGAATACAAGAAAAATTGAAAATAGTTGTAGGAGGAGATGATACACCGGATATCTTCTTTAGCTGGGCAGGGGATTTCACGGAGATTTATCGAGAAGATTTGATTTTGATTTAAAGCCGTATATGGATGCCGATCCGACGTGGAAAGACAATCTGATTGATTCTCAGATGAAGATTTATACGAATCAAAGACAGGATGGTTTATGGTGTACCGTTCAGATTGGATGCTAAAAGTATTTTTCTACAACATGGATATTTTGAAGGAGAATAATATTGAAGTGCCTACGGACTGGGATTCCTTCATTGCTTCCTGCGAGAAGCTTAAGCAGGCAGGCATTACGCCGATTGCTTTCGGTAATCAGCAGAACTGGGCATCAGCTCACTATGTGGGAACTTTAAATCAGATTTTTGTTCCGGATGATGTCCGTGCAGTGGATTACAACCCGGAGACAGGAGATTTCTCGGATGAGAGATATGTGAAGGCACTGGATTATTTCCAAAAGCTTTTTCCCTATATGACTGCCTCTCCCAATGCGGTGGTACCGGATATGGCAAAAATGAATTTTGCAATGGGACAGGCTGCATATTATTATGCCGAGCTGATTGAGATTCCTTATATTACAGCTGAGGATCCCAACTTAAATTATGGTATGTTCACATTCCCGGAAGTAAAGGGAGCGGAGGGCGACCAGAAGATTCTTACCGGTGCACCGGAGGGATTTGTTATTTCTAAAAAGACTGCTTATCCTGATGAATGCGTAGAATTTTTAAAGTGGTTCCTTGGACCGGAAGTAGGAAAAGAACAGTGCCAGAAGATTGGTTGGTTTAATGCCGCAAAGAACACAACAGACGGATTAAAGGATCAAAAGCTTCTTGATGCATACAAGATTATTATGGATGCTACGGAAATGGCTCCATGGCTGGATACAGTACTTTATTCTACCGTGAACGGATGAGTATCTTACCGCAACCTCTGATTTTATCAACGGAGATATTACGGCAGAAGAAAGCAATGAAGCGGATTCATGATAAAGCGGTGAGAAGCGCAATCCTTGATAAAAGTAGCCAAGAAAACGGCTTAAGTGGAATAGAATATCCTTTGGCTCGGATGCAAAGGAATGAATTACTAAAGTTTGTAGTAAAACAGAGAGGGGCCTACGAATTCTGTAGGCCATTTTTCAGAAAAGGAGATATTATGCATAAAAACAAAAATAACCCCCTATTTATATATGTTACCGGGACTTGCGATTCTCCTGTCTACATCCCGGTAATTATGAATATAGGATATAGTTTTTCAGCCTTTCTTCTTATTCGACTGAGCAGCTTTTGCGGGACTGAGCAATTATAGAAGATTGTTTTCAAAACAATGTTTTTCCGATTATGCTGAAAAACAATATACTCTACGCCGTTATATCCCTGATTGTGCAGGTTGGATTTGGAACGTTGATAGCTCTATTTTTGGAGAGTAAATTGATTCGTCCCAAGTTCGGGAATTTTTGCAGAAATCTGTATATCTTCCTGCTTTAATTTCCCTGACTGCTGTGGGACTAATGTTTACTTTTTATCTATGAACCCAGTGTGGGATTTTTGAATGCCGTGCTTCGGATTTTCCATTCCAACGGTTTTGCATGGTTGGGAGATTCTAAGCTGGCTATCTATTGCATCATTGCCATGAGTCAGTGGCAGTTCACCGGATACATCACGCTTCTTATGGTGGTAGCCTTCCAAAATGTTCCGCAGGAATATATGGAATCGGCAGCAATAGACGGTGCGGGGCTTTTTAAAAGAACCTTATACATTTTGATTCCGCAGTCTAAAGAACAGCTTCTGGTATGCACCATCATTACGATTATCGGTGCATTTAAACTGTATACGGAAGTCTATGCTACTACAGCCGGAGGTCCCGGAAACAGTACAGCAAGTTTTTAGGACTATTCTTGTATCAACAGGCATTCCTGCATGATGAGTTGGGAATAGCCATGCTACAGGTGTATTTATCTTTGTGGTCACGATTGTTCTTTCCGTTTTGCAAATCAAGATCACAAGGTCGGGAAAGGACTAGAAAAATGATGAAACGAACTCTCAAAAGTTTAGCGGTCTATATTTTCGATGATATTGGTTATCGTGATACTTTCCCCTTGGCATGGATTATCTTGAATTCGCTAAAAACAAACAGGGAAATGTTTGCCGATTCCTTAGCTCTGCCCGTCAGCTGGCAGTTTCAAAACTATCGTTAAGGCATGGGATTTAGGATTGTATCGCTATTTTGGAAACTCTTTAATTGTCAGTAGCATTTCTTTGGTAGGCATTTTGACTTGTTCCTCTCTTTTAGCCTATGGTTTAACGCGTTTCAGGCAAAGGAGCCATGTGATTTTCTCCTGGTTTTAGGCGGACGACCTTTTATCGAGCAGCTTGCCTTTGAGTTCCGCTGTTTAGATTCTAAGAGCGATTAAGTTCTATGACAGTTATTTGGCGGTAATCTTTCCTTACATTGCATTTCGTATTCCTTTTTACGGTTTTCTCTGATGCGATCCTATTTCCTGAGTATTCCGAAGGAACTGGAAGAGGCTGCGATTGTGGATGGCTATAACAGCTTTCAGATTTTTACGAAAATTATTTTACCAATCAGTAAGCCGGTTATTGCCTCTGCGGGAATTGTAAATTTGAACTTTGTCTGGAATGAATTCTTATTCGCAAATGTATTTCTGAACAATATACAGACCATTCCAATAGGCTTGATGACCTTCAAGGGAGACCTTAAAAAGTTGATTATACGACAACATTGGCCGGATTAATCATCTCCTCTTTGCCTCTGATTATTTTGTTCTTGTGTTTTTCCAAGCATTTTGTACGAGGCTTGACTACAGGAGCAGTGAAGGGATAGAGAGAAACGACCATGAAGCAGTAGAAGATGTTTCATGGTCGTTTCTCTATTCATAACGAGTATCGTTCAGCAAAGCGTAGCGATATCTCGTTCTTAACCGGTGGCGTGAGCAAAGTCTATAACATTCGGTTTCTAACGAGTATCACCTCACGAAGAGCACTACTCTATTTATCAAAATGGAAGCTCTTATAGGATGTAATCATATAAAAATTTATGATTTTTGATTTGATATAAAAATATTTCAGTAAAATAAATATAAATTAATTAACTTTAATACATATAATTGTGAATATTGAATAAAATTCCTTCGCGTTGTATAATCATTAAAATATAAAGAACGGAGAGAGTTCTATGAACGGTTCAATTGTTTCCCTTAAAAATGTAGAAAAATGGTTTGGTGAAAATCATGTTGTGAAAAAACATGAATTTAGAGATTCAAGAAGGGAGTTTTTAACTCTATTGGGGCCTTCAGGATGTGGGAAAACCACAACCTTGAGAATGATTGCAGGCTTTGAAGATGCTTCATCCGGTACGATAGAAGTGCAAGGAGTCAGGGTGGAAGAGATGGAGCCCTTTCAAAGAGACGTGAATACCGTCTTCCAGAATTATTCGTTATTTCCGCACATGACAGTCTTTGAAAATGTAGCTTACGGACCTTCTATAAAAAGGTGCCTAAAAGAACGAGATTAAAAATCCGTCTCGGAAATGTTGGAACTTGTCCAAATGAGCGGGTATGAAAGCAGAAAACCGGATGAATTGTCCGGCGGTCAGAAGCAGAGAGTGGCAAGTGCCAGAGCACTCATTAATCAACCTCGAGTTTTGTTATTGGATGAGCCTTTAGGAGCTTTGGATATGAAGCTTCGAAGACAGATGCAGATAGAGCTGAAAAGACTGCAAAAGCTGGGCATCACCTTTGTTTATGTAACGCATGACCAGGAAGAAGCCATGACAATGAGCGACAGAATTGCGGTGATGTCTGATGGATTGATTCTGCAAATCGATAATCCTGTAGAGATTTATGAAAAGCCGAAAAGTAGATTTGTAGCGGATTTTTATCGGAGAATCCAATATTTTCAAAGGAAAAATAAAAACGATGGAAGATGGAATTCTCCATGCAGAATGCAAGCAGGAGATTGTTTGCTTCATGGAGAGGGGTTTGTAAAGAGGAAGAAATATGCATATCCGTAAGACCGGAGTATTTAATGCTTTCTAAAGAAAAACAGGAAGGTTTCAGCTAAAAGCAAAAATCATAGACTATGTTTTCATGGGAACTCCTAGTTAAAAGACATTTTGCTTACGGAGGATGGAAAAAGAAATTAAAGTATTCCCGTTTTGAAAAAGAATCAGTCCTTGGATATCGGTGACGAGGTTTATTGTATATTGGGATTATGATAAAGGTGTGGCGATCAAAAAGACTTCTTTTGATGAAGAGAATAACTAATGAGGAGAATCGGCAATGGCTAAAAAGAAAAACAAAATAAATTGCCTTTTTAGCGCAGGCAGGGGCCGGTATCAGTTTGGATGATTTTATTTGTCACTATTCCTTTGTTGTTCATCATTTTGTTTCCTTTATGAAAAGAGGTACTTACGGGAATCGAATGTCCCATCTACAGAAAGTTATAGTTCATTAAGGGATCCCGTTTATTGGAGCGTTATCATGAAGAGCTTTAAAGTGGCGACCATGACAACTTTTTCTATGTTTGTGTTTGGCTATCCCTTTGCCTACTACATTGCCAGGAAGCCCGCCGAAATTGCTTCAAGGCTGATTATGCTGCTGATGATTCCATTTTGGACAAACGGTATGATGAGGCTGAATGCCTGGATGTTGTTCTTCCAAACGAATGGTCCGGTAAATCATGGTCCTGGTCCATGTTTTTAAAACTGATAGATAGGCCCATTGTATTTTTGTATACGGATTGGCTGGTGAATATAGGACTTTTACGGGAATGTTACCGATCGCTGTTCTTCCCATGTATTCTTCCATTGAGAAGTTACAAAAATTTATTGGAGGCTTCTTCCGACTTGGGCGCAAATGCACGAACCACTTTTAGAGTGACCCTGCCTTTGACCTTGCCCGGCATTATTTCCGCCATTATCTTAACCTTTATTCCCTTAGAATTTATACCACTACGGATATGTTGGGAGGCGGAAAAGGTTATTTACATAGGAAATGTGATTAAAAATCAGTTCGGTTCTATCGAAATTGGCCATTGGGAGCAGCTCTCAGCGTTTTACTGCTACTCATTACCGCTTGATTAATCTTCATTTATTCTCGTTTTTGCAAAAGTAGAAGACATGGAGGTTGTATAGAATGAAAAGAAAGAGAGAAATGAAAGCGTAATGCAATACTGGGTACGCTATACGCTACTCTGATTTATATTATCTTTTATATTCCCGTCATTGTAATGATTACGTTCTCTTTTAATAACGCGAAACGTAATTTTTGCCTGGGAGGGTTTTTACCACTTCTTGGTATACAAAGCTGTTTTTCCTTTGAAAATACAACTTTGTGGGATGCACTGTTCTATTCTCTGATGATTGCTATTTTGGCTACCCTTATTAGTGTAATCATTGGAGTGCTTGGTGCTATCGGACTTTCCAAGTTTTGAATTTAAAAGCAAAAATTCATTAACGGTATGATTTTTGTCCCGATTATTGTGCCTGAAATCGTGCTTGCAGTAGCCATGCTGATTATTTTCATTACCCTGCACATTAAACTTGGGATGGTCACTATTTTAATTGGACACTGTACATTTTGTATTCCTATACGGTGGTCACCATAAAAGGGCGTATTTCGGGGATAATGAAACCTTACAGAAGCGTCCATGGATTTGGGAGCGAGATAGAATCCAGACTTTCGAGGTTACGATTCCAAGCATTATGCCGGGAATCATCTCGGCGGCATTCTTAAGTTTTTACCTTATCGATTGATGATGTTGTGATGTCCAATATGCTTAGCCGGGGCAAGTCAGTCCGCTTTGCCGGTTTTGATTCTTTCTTTAAACCGAACCGGTTTATCCGGCGATGTGAATGCCTTAACAACAATGCGATTGCTTTAATGGTTGTCGGAATTTTTAATCAACGAATTAATTTCAAAAGTTAAAAGCAAATAAAGGGAGAAGATTTTCCTAAGCAGAGTTCTTGTCGCGTGTGCGATAAACATAAATCAATTTAGGAGGAAAGGATATGAAAGCAATTGTTAAATGGGGATTGGTTATCGTAATGGCCTTGGGGCTGATTGCGTGTAGCAAATCCGGTGAAAAAGCATCGTCAAAAACCGACGCGCTGCGAACGGAGGGGCGAGTGGTACTGAGAATGGAGCCGCAACGGATTTAAACGTCATGATGTGGGAGATTATATCTCGGAGAATCTGATCTCGGAATTTGAAAAGGCAAACAATGTGAAGATTAATTTTCACCTATATGTCTGATAATGCCGATGCCGTTAACAAGCTTACCGCAGGCGGCGGAAATGAGTTTGATTTAATTCTTACCTGCGATGCCTATATGGAAGCCTTAATTAGGAGGCTATGTGGAAAAGCTGGACTTGAGTAAACTTCCTAATTCCAAGAATTTGAATACGACCTACTGGCATGCCGGAATTAAGGACTATTGTATTCCTTATCTAATGAATTATGTATATGTGGTATATGATACAAAAGATGTCCTATAGAAATTACCTGCTATAACAATTTGGTTAAGCCGGGAAATGAAGGGACAGCTTGGTTCCAGATGACGGAGCTCGTAATTTGTTCCCGATTGCTTTAGTGGCTTTGGGGTGTGACTCTCAATTCAGGAGATGAAAAAGAAATTGCCCAGAAGCATATAGAGTGGCTGGAAGAAATTCAATGAAAAAATACGGTAGCTTATGGCAATACGCAGGAAAATATTATTTCCAGTATGATCAGTGCCATGTTGACTTATGACGGAAATGCGGCTTGGGCAATGGAACAATGTGGCAAAAAGGGTGAAAATACTTTAAAAGATTGCGGAATTCAAAAAGACCCCGTTCAACTTGGAATGGTTTGTACGTCATTCCTACCGGTGCTAAACATCAGGATATGGCGTATAAATTCTTGGATTATATCTTGGATGCGGATGTTATGGCTAAAAATTTAGATGAGTTTCCTATTCCTGTCCGAATGATGCGGCAATTGAAAAGGCATCCGAAACCTATCGTAACGGTCCTGCATTTTGATTTTGACTATAAAAGATCGGATCTTCTTCCAGGAGGATGTAGAGAAGCTATCAAGATATACGACTCTTACTTCCAAAAACTGAAGGCCGGACAATAAAGAGGATGGATTATGTATAAATTCAATGAAGAAGAAGTACTGCAAACCTATGCCAACGGCATTCAACTTGAACCCTTAATCGAAGAGAAGTTGGATGCTTTTATGGAAAAAGGGAATTTCCAACATCTGCTTTATGGGAATCGGAGGGACTTATGCCAGTAGCCTTCAGGGCTATGTCACATGAAAAGAAAAATCAGCTTTGGAAGTTTTTGTAGAAAATGCAGCAGAATACTTGGCTACCGGGAATAAAAGAATCAATGAAAAACATTGGTTATTATTTCATCAGTTTACCAGTACCACTTCGAGATGATTGATGCCGTGAATAAAGTGCATGAAGTGAAGGCCACTGTATTGGGCTTTATTGATACAAAAGATACACCGCTGTATAAGATGGTCGATATTTGTTTTTGCTCCCCTAAAAATGAACAGTTGAAATTCTTTATGGTAGCGGACAGATTGATGTTCCATGAGGGAGTATTTGAGGAATATCAGGATTATTACAGTCAAGTCGATGCCCATTTGCAAGGGGTTATGGTAGAAGCTGAAAAAGCGCATGACCAATTTGCTTTATGAATATGTAAAACGTCATATCCACGACAAAAACTGCATTACTTTTTAGGAGCAGGAGCAATGTGGCGCTACATATTCTTATGCCATGTGCTATTGGGAAGAAATCGCATTGGATGCGCACCAAATCGATTCACGCTGCCGAATTTTTCCATGGAATGCTGGAAATCATTGATGAAGAAACACCGGTAACGGTCTTTGTAACGGAAGATTCGCAAAGAGAAATTGCACTGAGGGCAGTAAGGTTTTTAGATAAAATCAATAAGAACCACGAAGTTATCGATTCGAAAAATATTCCTGCCGAAGGTTTTTCAGAAAATACAGAGGCTATCTTTCTCATCACTTAATTCATGCAGTTACCAATAGAATTGATGCTGCCTTGGAGGAAATCAGCGGACACGATATGAATCTCCGCAGGTACTATCGTAAAGTGGAATATTAAATAGGCAAATTTCGGGTATTAAGACTGAGGTGATGAGTGAAATTGCGAACCCTACCATTCCCCCTCTAAAAACTCTTTGGTTTCGGGTCTCTTAGGATGAGCAAAAATGCTTCTTTTTCGCCCCATTCCCAAAGCTCTCCCTCGTGGAAGAAGAGGATTTGGTCGCTGATACGCTTTCGCCTCGGAGAGGTTGTGAGTCACGATAATAATGCTGTATCTGTTTTTCAGTTCCTGTAGGAGCTCTTCTATTTTTCAGGGTGGAAAGTCGGTCTAAGGAAGAACAGGGCTCATCCAGAAGGAGGATTTTCGGCTCTATGCAAAGGGCGCGGGCAATACAAAGTCTTTGTGCCTGCCCTCCGGAAAGGCTTAGAGCGGAGCGATGGAGCCTCGGAAATTTCCTCCCAAAAGGCCTACGTCTTTAAGCTTTTGCCGGATTAATTCCTTCTGCTCGGCTTTGTTTCTGATACCGTAATACTCTAAGGCATAAGTCATATTTTTATAAATGGAAAAAGGAAAAGGACTGGGGTTTTGAAGACCATGGCAATCTGCTCCAGTCGCTTTTTCTTTTTGCTTTGTCAGATTTTCTCCGGAAAGAAAAATCTCCCCTTCCATAGAGGCCTCTTTATTTTCCAAAGAAGACCGTTCAGGCTCTTTAAGAGAGTAGACTTTTCCGCAGCCGAGCTTCCAAGAAAAACCGTGATGCGCTTCTCCGGAATTTGAAAAATACAGATTCCGAGTATTTGTCTTTGCCGTAGGAAAGGCTCAGATTTTTCACTTCCAAAAATGGGACTTGTAGATAAAATGGGATTTGTAGATTCGGTAGACATTTTATTCTCCTAAGATGTTATTTGATACCTGTGTATACTTCTTTTAAAATTAACTTTTTAAACCGGGAAAAGCTATGCCAATAGTTCTTTATTTTTGCCATTTCCTATGGCAGTAAGCAGTCAGAAGGCTGGCTATTCCGTTTCCAATGAGCAGAAGGAAGAGCATCACCAAAGCGGTTCCGTAGGCTCTGGATAAGGAAGAACCACCTTGCACGAGAAGCAGGTAAAGATGCAGCGGAAGCGCCATAGCCGGGGACAGTAAGGAAGTGGGACTTTTCGCGAAGGCGACCCCTCCGGTAAATAAAATCGGCGGTGTGGCACCGAGAGCAAAGCAAAAGGCCAGAAGCATGGTGGAAAGAAGCTCCGGCAAAGTATAGGAAGCACAAGCTTTCTCAAAAGGTATAGCCTTTGGAGCAGCCCGGAATTTTTGGAAGACTGGAGGTAGCTTTTCGGCACTTCTTCGAATATCTTTTCCATACGGATTTTCCATGAAGGGAAAAATCATAATCCCTAGAGCGATGGCGCCGGAGAGTACCGAGCGCCCCAGCTTTTAGCTGGTATACAAATAAGCTGTAGGGAAAAGAGTCCCAACACAATGGAAGGAACGCCGGAGAGCAGGTGAATGAAGAAATGCAGGCTCTCTTTTTCTGCTTTCCTTCGCATAAAAAGACCATGAAAGGGCGGTAAAAGGCTTGGCAGTCCTGAAAGGACCAAAGCCGTAAGGGAAAAAGGCCAAAGAACCGGTGATGGCGGGAAAGATTCCGCCCTCTTCTCTAAGACCATTCCCTTTGGCGTGTCCAAAAGGAAGCTTGGAGATAACCTTGTATCCTTGCAAAAGATATAAAGAAAGAAAAAAACAGCAGTGCGGAAAAATCAGCAGGAAGGAAAGGAAACTGTATAGGAAGAGGAGGACAGCGGAAAAAAGACCGGGATGCCTGTACTCGCTTCCCGGTAGCAAGGAGACGTGGCGTTGCTTCGTCCCTATTTTCCGAGGAATGCATAGAAGGAGACTCCGAGGTGATCGGATTAGGACTAACTGCTCGAGATGTAAATTTCGAAGTGCGCGGTCTTTCTCCCATTTTCACCAGCAAATGAATTAGCGCAACCAGCAGTAAAAGCACGAGCCCCGAGGCATAGAGGGCATGGTAGTGGAGAGAATGATACTCTGCACTGCCCATTTCCAACGCAATGAGTGAAGCGATGGTCTCATCCCAGAGCTCTTCCGTTTCCGAGTAGAAAGGCAAGGAAAATACTACGAAGGGAAGAGGGTAGAATTAGTCTCAGGATAATGTAGGCGGGAGAAAGTCCCATAGCTCTTGCTTCTAAAAAGTATTTCGCCTTTAATTTCACCATACTGTCCGTGATGGAATCCACCATAAAGGGGAAAATCAAAATGGAAAAGCAGGGCAGCAGCCAGTAAGACGCAGGAGCCTGTACTCACGCCCATTTTCAAAAAGAGAGGCTTTCCTACCGTTAAACCGATAAAGCCGTAAACCACGGAAGGAATGCCGGAAAGTAAGTCCAAAAGAGGATAGAGGATGCGCCTTCCCTTCTCCCAAAAATAAAAAGCAAAAAGATACTGCAACCCAGAGACAAAAAGGGTGGAGAACAGCAGGGCGAGGGAAGGAAACGGAAATAGATCCCATCAGAAAGTGGAAAAATGCCGAAGGAGGCCGTTCCGGTGAAAAGCCATGGGGGTTCCATTTGGAACTGAACAAAAAAAGAAGGCAGGAAACACTTTCAAAGAGGGGCAGGGATTCCTTAGCCAGAAAAAGAAAGAAAAAACTCAGAATACCGATGGAGAGAAATAAAAAAGCGTAAACGAAAAAAAGAAAGAGAGAGTTCTCCAGCTTTCTGCTTTTAAGATTCCGCATTTTTTCTTTCCTTTCTAAACCATAGCTTCCGCCTTCTATGCAGTATAGCTTTGAAAAGGGGGATCTGAGCACCCGATTGCAAAGCTATACAGAATGGAAAGCTTTTGTAATTTTACAGCTCTGTTTTTTTACGAATTCTTACTTGGTGAATGCAGGAATGTAACCATTTGCCACAACCGCATCATACCCTGTCTCGGAGAAAAACGTAATCAATAAAGGCCTGTTCATTCTTTTGTGATTGTCTTTCCGGTAACGAACATAACCGGTCTTTTGAATCTTGTAGTCACCGCTCAAGATCTTCTCTTCGGAAGCTTCTACACCGCCAACCTTGATTTCTTTCAAAACAGTGCTTTCTTTGTTTGCTTTGTTAAATGCATCGAAGCCTACATAGCCGATACCGTTCGGATCGTTTGCTACATTGGTAGCGAGCTCTGTCATGGAAGCGGACTGGGTAGCGGAAGGGGTGATTTCCTTGTCGCCCATCACTGCCTTCTGGAAAACTTCATAAGCGCCGCCGGAAAGGTCACGGATGTACACATGAATCTCGTCATCGGAGAGAGAGGAATCCACCTGACTCCATTTGGTATAGTCTCCGTCGAAAATCTTCTGTAAGGTTGCCGTATCCAGATTTTCCAGCTTATCCGCATTGGGGTTCTTGCTGCTGACCGATACGGTTAAAGCATCCTTTGCCACTTCAAAGCTTTTATAGTCCTTGCCAAGGCTCTCTACTTCCTTATCTTTAATGTCTCTAGCCAGCATGACCAAAGTCAGCGGTGCCGTCAACAGCTGCCTTTACGCCTACGCCGGATCCGCCCGGAGCCACATAGATGGAGATGTTCTCCTTCGGGAAAAGAAGCATCTACCTTGTCCAAGGTCTCATACTTCTCGGTAAAGGAAGAAGCTATGGAGAAGATTAAGGACTAGGTCAAGTGCAGAAAAAGCTTGATAAAAAGAGAAATAGTATGAAACGACAGACTTGGAGCGATAGAAAAATATTCAGTAATATGGTACTATGAAGCCATCTTTAGCAAAGGAGGCACAGCATGCAAGTAAATATCAATGTATCTGAAAAATATTATTGATTGGGTAATGAAAAGAGTTAGTCCGTCTGTGCTTTCTTCAAAGCAGGGAGAACTGCTGTATGCCTGGAAAAGAAGGCAGAAAGGTACCGACTTATAATCAAATAGAAAAAAATGAGTAAGATAACAGGCATTCCATTAGGGTACTTTTTGGAAAAAAACCTCCTGTTGAGGATTCTTCTTTTGTGGAATATAGGACAGTAGATAGTAAAGAACTCGATCAACCCAGCAGAAATCTTATGGATACTTTGCATGATATGGAATTCGTGCAGGAATGGATAAGAAATGAATTACAAGTAACCGGATGTGATGATTTAAGTTTTGTTGGAGTCGTTAAAAAAACCGTTCAGACCAAGGATTTCGCTACTTTTGTAAGGAAATGCCTTCAAATTGAAATAAACTGGTATGAAAGCTGTAAAACCGGTGAGGAAAGCTTTAAATTGCTTCGGAATTATATCAGTGACCTAGGGTGTTGTAGTAATGATGAGCGGAATCGTAGGGAGCAATACTCATCGAGCATTAGACACGAATGAATTCCGTGCCTTTGCTTTTAGTGGATAAGAAAGCACCGCTGATTTTTATTAATGCTAACGATTCTTTTAGCGGGAAGCTATTTTCTTTGTTACATGAATTCGCTCACATTTGCTTGGGTGAGAATAGCCTGTTTAACGACCGTTACGGAAGTATAGAGAAAGTATCTGCTACGGAGAAAATATGTAATGCATTGGCGGCAGAAATTCTGGTTCCTGAACATATTTTTTTGGAAAAAAATGGAAAAACAAATCCGAGAAAAAGATGAAGAAGCAACAATAAGAGAATTGGCAAAAAATATTTTTAAAATGCGGTTATACAGTTATCGCAAGAAGAGCCTATGATCAGAAATTTATTGATTTTCAAAGTTATCAAAATTTTTGCGAGGGAAGCCGTTCAGCAGTACTTAGAAAAACAAATCGGCAGCGGCGGAGGCGATTATTACAGTACTGCTGCCAGTAGAGTGGATAGAAGATTTTTGATTTACTCCTTGGAAGCGTATCAGAGGGTAGAACATTATATACTGATGCATTTCGATTGACCAACACAAATCGAACGACTTTTTCTAATTTGGCAGAGAAGATGAGGGGTGTTGGATGATGGAGAAGGAATTCTTTTTAATTGATGCGAACTCGCTGATAACCCCATATCTAACATTTTATTCCTTCGATTTAGCAAAACTTTTTGGAATCAAATGGAATGGCATATCAAAAATGGAAATATCGCTATCTTGGACTTGGTGAAATCCGAAGTCCTAAAAGGAAAAAGACAGCCTAAAAGAATGGATGGAAAATATAGAAGCAGGACAGTTGATTGATCATCGAGAACCGGCAATAATAGTGAAATATGGAGAAGTTCTTCGGCACATACAAGAGAATCCTGTTTATAAGCCCGCAGCATTAACAGAGTGGTCACGTGAGGAAGTGGCTGACCCTGTGGCTTATAGCTGCAGCAGCTGTTGGAAACTATACTATTATATCTTTTTGAAAATTGCAAAATAAAGGGATTAAACACTCATAATCCCCAGTAAGAATGCTAAAATCCCTGATGTGGCCAAGGTGTTTAACGTGGAAGTGCAAAATCTTTATTACATGATGCGAGTATTAAAATTTAGCTTGTAGACCTTCTTAATTTATTGGGAAAAGATATGCTGCTGAACTACCAGACTCTAAGGACAAAAACAGGATTAGATTGTAAAAGAGGTAGATTAGAAGAAAACTACAGATGCAGAACAGAGAGTAGCTGCAAGGCATTTTTGTAAATAAATGGCGGGGAAAAGGCTTTCCAGAGATTTGACGGAACGATACGGTAATAGCTTCGGAATGAGTAATATCAACAAGATGCGAAAGTTTTATTCGTTATACCCAATTTTGCAGACAGTGTCTGCAAAATTGAGTTGGAGCCATTACGTAGAGCCCTTGAATATTGAAGACTCTATTTTAGCTGAAAAACAAAAATCTATCGGCGAAAAAGAGAAAAACAGCACTGTAGGAAAGGGTGGATTTTAGCTCGTCCATTAAGGAGGAACTCCTATGTCTATGGTGAAAAAGACACGATCGAAGCAAAAGGGTTTTGCTATTCAAATTTATACGGAAGACTTTAAAAATGACTATATAAGTTTAACGGATATTGCTAAAGTATAAAAAAATACTGATGATCCGAGGTTTGTTATTCAGAACTGGATGAGAAATAGAAATACGTTGGAATTTATCGGGACTATGGGAAGTTCTGAACAATGAAAATTTTCAAACCGTGTGCAATTCGACACGTTTAGAAATGAGGCAGGACTGAAATAGATTTACAATGACACCACAAAAATGGATTGATTCTACAAATGCTATTGGCATAATTTCAAAGTCCGGGAAGATATGGTGGAACATATGCACATTATGATCTTGCGATGGAGTTCGCTTCATGGATTTCACCAGAATTCAAGCTTTTACATTATTCAAGACTATAAAGAGACTTAAGTCAGATGAAAATTCAAAATTATCATTAGGCTGGAATCTTAATCGAGAAATTTCTAAGATTAACTATAAAAATTCATACAGATGCAATCAAAGAATATCTCTTAAAGGATCTTACCAACGAGCAGTTATCTTATCAAATACGCAAGTGAAGCAGATATGCTCAATGTTGCCTTATTTAACAAAAGAGCAAAACAGTGGCGTGAAGAAAATCCGAACCTAAAAGGGAATATGAGAGACTATGCGAGTTTAAATGAATTATTGGTTCTTGCCAATATGGAAAGCTATAATGCAATTCTTATCGGAAAAAGGCATGGATCAAAAAAAGAAAGAATGATAGAGCTAAGAAAGCTTGCAAGAACTCAGCTGCTGTCAATTGAAAAGTTGAACAATACAGGAATTAAGAGTTTAGAGGATAAGTCAAAGAAATAGAGAGCTATAGTTTTTCATAGTGGTATTTATTTTTACTTAGAGTAGCTTCGGCTAGAAATGGAAAGAGACTCTATTTTAGCCGAAGCTGTATATTGTCTAAATACAAACTTTCGGCTAATATGAAAATCAAAATTACAAATTAGCCGAATAAGATAAAGGAAAAATGAAACAGTATACAGCCGTAAAAAGACTGCGGTGAAATCCATCGTTTTACGATTCGAAATAGGAGGAAGATATGTCCTACATCAGAAGAAGTTTAGAAAAGATTGTTTTGCAAGTGACAAAAGAATATCCGGTAGTGCTTCTTTCGGGACCGCGTCAAGTGGGAAAAACCACCATGCTTAAGAAACTGATGGAAGGGACGGAACGAAATTATGTCTCTCTGGATGATTTGCAGGAAAGAGAGCTTGCGAGGACAGATCCGGAACTGTTTTTACAGCTGCATAAACCGCCTATTCTCATTGATGAAGTACAATATGCTCCCGAACTTTTTCCCTACATAAAGATTATTGTGGATAAAGAACAAAAAAAGGGAGATTTTTGGTTAACGGGCTCGCAGGTCTTTTCGCTTATGCGAGGCGTACAAGAATCCTTAGCAGGAAGAGTTGCCTTACTTTCTCTGTCTTCACTTTCTCAAGCGGAGGCCTACGGAGGAGAAGAGGAAATGTTCACGCTTGATACGGAAAGCCTGCTTTCCAGAAAAAAGGGGAGAAAGCTTGCCGATGCAGAAGAGATCTTTAAACGTATTTTTAAAGGCTCCATGCCGGCTATTGTGAGTGGGGATATAACTAGTACCGGAATTTTTCTATAACAGCTATTTAAGTACTTATATTGAGAGAGATGTAAAGAGTCTATCGGATGCGATAGATTCCTTTAAAAGTTTTTACGCTTTATTACGGCAGCTTGCAGCAAGATGCAGTCAGATGCTGAATGTCAGTGAACTTGCAAGGGATGCGGAGTTGAATCAAAAAGCAGGTAAAAGACTGGCTCGGGATCTTTGGAAACCTTGGGGCATTCTGTTTTTACTTTATATCCCGTATTCCAACAATTTATTAAAGCGTCTTGTTAGAACACCGAAAAGTATATTTTTACGATACAGGGACTCGTGGCCTATCTGACCAAGTGGAGCAGTCCGGAAACACTTGCAAGCGGCGCAATGAGCGGGGCTATTTTTGGAGAATTACGTGGTTTCGGAAATACGAAAGAGCTATTTGAATCATGGGAAAGAGGCGTTTATCTATTACTATCGGGATAAAGATGCCAAAAGAAATCGACCTTGTTCTGGAGCAGGACGGAGAGCTCCATCCTATAGAAATTAAAAAGTCTGCTAATCCGGCATCGGAAATTCTTCGTGTCTTTCCGGTCTTAGACAAGTCATCTTTAAAAAGGGGAAATGGAGCGGTCATCTGCTTAAAGACAGACTTATCTGCATTTAATAAAGAAAACTACATCGTTCCGGTTTGGATGATATAAAGATATCTCCTTCCATTTCATATTCATTTTATAAATGCCCTGTATTCTGTTTAGAGAAACATTATGCCGGAAAAGGAATTCTTTCTTTTTTCGAGAGAGATAGTTTAAGAATTAGGGCGTATAATGATAAAGTGATTTAAGGAGGAAGATTTATGGTTAAGAATCAATTTAAGGGAGCATTTCTTGTACTAGGCTTATGTGTAGGTTTGAGCTTTACCGCATGTCAAAATAAGGGCGTTGCAGAGCAGTCTTCTATGGCGTCCACGGAAGCAGCTGCAGATGCTTCCGGGCAGCAGGGGCTTGTAGTTAGTCCGGAAGAAGCGGGTGTTTCCGTAAATATGGACAGTAACGGCGACAGCTTTAAGCCTGCAGACTATACTCTTCCTGTAAAAGACGAGTATGTTTATGAGTATTTGGGGCTGCAATTCAGTCTTTCCGAAAAAATAAAAGAAGCGATGAAGACAAAAGACATCGTGATGCTCGATGACCAAAGCCCTCTGGATCAGGACCTAAAGTATGCGCTTTTATACTTCAGTAAGCTTACGGATGAGCAGAAAAATGCGGAAGTCGGGAAGATGGGAGACGGCTACGAAAAAGTGGCAGGAGAGTCTTGAACGAATCGGCACCATCGGGATGTTTGAAAAGAGTCTTTCTGAAGAAGAAATCGGAAAGATTACAAAATGCGACAGTCATACGAAGCTCGGAGATTCCAAAGACGGAAAATACAGCTATTATCTTAGTGTAAACAGCGGAGCTGATGTAGAGACTATTGAGGAATTGAAAAAGACGTCGGTAGAAATTACGGAGAAAAAAAGACCGTCCGGAAAAATGGTTTTTGTCTTAGCGGAAAAAGTCCGATTTGGCAGGGAGATATGGTTTTTTTCCGAGGATTCCGGAAATACGGTGACCGACTTAAGTAATCTTCAGACAAAGGACATTCACGGAAAAGAGTTTAGCAGTAAAGACTTTGAAAATTACGACCTTACCATGGTCAATGTTTTCGCCACTTGGTGCACTGCTTGTATTCAGGAAATCCCGGACCTTGTTGAGGTGCAAAAGGAAATGCAGGCAAAGGGAGTTAATATCATCGGAATTGTGACCGATACCGTGGATGATACAGGAGAGAATCGGGAAGCACTGGAAAAGGCGAAGCTCATTCAGGAGAAAACCAAGGCGAATTACTCCTTCCTTATGCCGGATAAGACAAATTTCAACGGCAGATTAAATGGTATTCAGGCTCTTCCGGAGACCTTTTTGTGGATAAGAACGGGCAGATTGTCGGAGAGACCTATTCCGGTTCTCACAATAAGAAGGACTGGACAGAAATTATCGAGAAGGAACTTTCCGCTTTGAAGAACTAAAGTCCTTTATCGATTACATTAGATACTATTTTAGAAGGTTAGATACTATTTTTAAAAAGGTATATCGTTGTAGGAAGAAAAGAAATGAACGAAAAGGTAAAAAGCGGAAGAAAAATATTAAAGAAACGTATAAGCGGAAGAAAAGAAATGAATGGAACATTAGACTCGAAAAAAAGTATAAATCATGAGTCAGAAATGAGGAATAATGTACAGAAAATATTTTTTTAAAATCTCGTGTCCTTTCTGTGGCTCTCGTAGCACTCGGCATCGCCATGATGTACATCGGAGCGCAGCGGGGAGAAGTACTAGTAGTTTTAAATAAAGCAATCAAAGTTTGCATGGAGTGTATTGGCATTGGATAAGTTAAAAGAACTCATAAACGGAAAGTCAAAAAAAGATAAATATAAAGCAAGAAACAATGTAAGGCATGTTTTCCAATCCTTTTGGTTTCTGCTTACGAATTCCTTCTTTGAGGGATTTAAGACCGGAAAAATCTACGGAGGAAAATGGAAACAGCTTTGTGTGCCCGGCATGAATTGCTATTCCTGCCCGGGAGCAAAGGGCTCCTGTCCTATAGGAGCTTTACAGGCGGTCATCGGAAGCCCGAAATTTAAGTTTAGCTACTATGTGGTAGGCTTTCTCTTTTTTGTGGGAGCACTTATCGGAAGAGGGTGTCTGCGGTTATCTCTGTCCTTTCGGGCTGGTGCAGGATTTACTGCATAAGATTCCTTTTGTGAAAAAGATAGAAACCTTTAAGGGAGACAAGGCTTTACGAAAAGCAAAGTATCTTATCTTGCTTGTTTTCGTGATTCTCCTCCCTCTCTTTTTAGTGGATATCATAGGACAGGGAGCCCCCTATTTTTGTAAATTGATTTGTCCCGTGGGCATGATGGAGGGCGGTATTCCTTTGGTATTGATGAATAAAAGCATGAGAGGAGCCATCGGCTTTTTATATGCCTGGAAAGGCTTGATTTTAATCCTGACTATCCTTCTATCCATCGTGATTTATAGACCGTTTTGCAAATATATCTGTCCGCTTGGGGCGATTTATTCCCTTTTTAATTCCGTTTCCCTCTTCCGCTATACCCTGGATCATCAGAAGTGTATTCACTGCGGAAGATGTAAGGCGGTTTGCGAAATGCAATGTGATCCGGTGAAAAACTGCAATGATTTGGAGTGTATCCGCTGCGGAAAATGTAAAAATGCCTGTCCGGTGGATGCGATTGCCTGTGGGATAACGAAGCTGGATGTGTCGAAAGAAACAGTAAAAACACAGGCCTAGAGAGGGCAGTAGGGTAAAGTCTTGCCTCAAGCTCTAAGAATATGGCACGAAAGAAGATGAACGAGGTGGGAGGGACTATGAACATCCTTGTCGTGGAAGATGATCAAAGTATCCGAGAGGGCATCGCAGCGTTCCTCTCGGAATTTGGCTACACTATGGTGGAAGCGAAAGACGGGCGGGAAGCTCTCTTGAAATTCAACAAAGAGATTCATCTTGTTATTTTGGATATTCAGATTCCCTTTGTTAACGGTCTCGAGGTCTTAAAGGAGATTCGAAAGCAGAGTAAGCTCCCTGTCCTAATTCTGACCGCCTTTAGCGATGAGGAGTATAAGATTGATGCCTTTACAAGCCTTGCGGACGGCTATATGGAAAAACCCTTTTCCCTCCCGCTTCTAAAGGCGAGAATCGACTCGCTGATAGAGAAGAATTACGGGCAGGAGGAGAAGTTTTCCTATAAAAATGTAGAGGTGGACTTTTCCGGTTACACTGCCAAGGTGGACGGAAAGCATGTAGACATGAATGCGAAAGAAGTGGAGATATTAAAGTATCTTTTTCGAAAATGAGGGGCAGGCCTTAACAAGGGAACAGATCTTAGACCATGTTTGGAAAGAAACGGAAGAAATTCCTTTCGACAGAGTGATTGATGTGTATATCAAAGAGTTACGAAAAAAACTCAAGCTGGACTGCATTTTCACCATAAGAAATGTGGGCTATAAGTTGGAGAGAGAATGAAAAATCTAAAGCTATTTCCAAAAAAATGTTCATACAGCTTTTTTTCTGTTCTCGGAATCCTTATTCTTTTGATTCATCTCTTGGTCTTTTTTTCATTTTTCCCATTAGCTACTTAGAAAAGAGGAAGGAGGCCATTACGAATCGGGCAAATGAGGTTTCCGCTGCTATGGAGGGAAAGTCCCTTACAGAAATAGAGAATACTTTGGCTCTTTATTCTAAAAGCAGTGATATTTATGCTTTTGTAAAGAAAGATACGGAGAGCCTGTCCATTCCCGTTGACGCGAACATTCCTATAGACGATACAGTACCCATTGATTTTCAGAGTAAAACAAATTCCATGATTATCGAGGAGAGGGAGATTAAAACGAATGCGGGAGAGGCGCTAAGTTTACAGTTTATTTCCACCGCAGATATGCAAAAAGGAAGCGAAGGAACTAAGCCTTCAATTTCTGCCCTATTCCTTGGCGATTTCCCTTTTATTTTCCGCAGTGGTTTCCTTGGTTTATGCAAAAGCAATTAAAAATCACATTCAGGAAATAAAAAATGAGACCGACAAGATGATTTTGTTAAAAGAAGAGGCATGCTTGCCGATTGACTCCAAAGACGAGGTGGGGGAGTTAAAGGAGCAAATCAATACCCTGTATCGAAGCCTCTTGCAATCCATCGAAAATGTAGAAAAGAAAAATCAGGAAATTTTAAAGCTGGAAAAGCTGAAATATGACTTTTTAAAAGGGGCTTCCCATGAGCTGAAAACCCCTCTTGCGAGTCTGAAAATTATTTTGGAAAATATGCAGTACAATATCGGAAAGTATAAGGATAGAGACCTCTATATCGGAGAATGTATCGCCACTGTAGACAGTCTTAGCCAAAATATTTCCCAGATCCTCTCCGTATCCTCTTTGGAAAATCTAAAGGAAGATGAGGAAAATCTGGAGATTCGGACTGTACTGCTTCCTGTTTTGGAAAAGTACGAGGTTCTTATACAGCAGAAAAAAAGCTGCATTTGCGGAACAGTCTAGCAGAGGAAAAGCTCTATATCGGAAAGCCGGCTCTAAAGATTATTTTATCCAACCTGCTGAGTAATGCGGTAAAATATACGGAGGAGGGCGGCTCTATTTCGCTTTATGCGAAAGAGGACTGGTTCTATGTGGAGAACAGCGTTCATCCTTCTTATGGACTGAAGCAGGAAAAGCATTACTTTGAAAAAAAGGAAGCGAACAGGGAAAATAGCAAGGGAACAGTTTTTGGTACGGAAAAACGATATAGTATGAGTTTTGATTTTAATAAAGAAAACAGCAACGGTTTGGGTTTATATATTGTGAGCACCTTATTAAACAACTATAAGATTCCCTATGAGAGCTTAGAACAAGACGGGAAATTTGTCTTTCGGATTAAGCTATTAAGAAAGGAGGGAATATGTTCATTTTAGAATTAAACCAAGAGGGCATAGGAACGGAAATCGGCTTGTTTCACACGATAGAAGAGGGAAGAGACTTTATTTCTAAATTGAACGGCTACCGCTGCGAGGAAGAAGAGGGATTTGTCTATGAAAGTCTGGATATCCGGAAGCTTCCGGAGTATTTGGAGCTTAGTTATAACGGAAATATAGTTCCCTTTAGTAAGTTTATGTTTACCGAAGAAGGAGATATCGACATTTTCTGGAAAGAAATACCGGATTTAAGTTCTCCCGGAAAAGGCATGGTAGAAGGGCTGTACCCGAGTGGATGCTTATGCTATTCCCAATGAAGAAGTGAAAGACTATATCGAAAAGCGGGAGCTTCAGTACAAAAAAAGATAAAAGCGCTCTTAGAGGAAAAGGGTTATGAAGCGGACCGGGACTATTTCGGTTCGGAGGACGGAGAAGCCGTGCTTTACAGAAAAAAGGGGACGGAAGACTGGCATTTTCTTACCCATATGGATCCGGACTATATAGAGAATGATGCGGAGGAACTACTTAAGGAAGCGGAGCTTTAAACATCTTTCCCCTTTTCTCTTTTTATGGTAGAATTTTCCAAGGCTTAGTATTGTAAAAGACGATAGGAGGGCTATATGGAAGATGAGAAGAACATTCAGATAGAGAGAAATAACAGCTTTGGAGATGTGGTGATTGCCGATGAGGTGCTTTGCCATTATTGCCGGTATTGCGGCAACCGAGGTGGAAGGCGTGCATTCCATGGACGGAGGCTGGTCCGGGCAGTTCATTTTCCAAGCTTGGGATCAAGGACCTTGCAAGAGGTGTGAAGGTACAGGTAAGAGAGGGAGAGGTCAAGGTGGACTTAAGCCTCAATATGGAATACGGCTATGCTATCCCGAAGGTTTCCGACCTTGTGCAGGATAAGGTTTCCGCAAGCATCAACAATATGACGGGACTCACAGTTTCTGAAGTGAATATCAGGATTTCCGGAGTGGTAAATAAAGAGAATGAATAAGAGAGAAGAAAGAAGCCATAAGTTTAAGCTTTTATTTTCCACCCTCTTTTATGAGGGAGAGGAGAAGACAGAGAGAATCAGCCACTATTCCTTTGAAAAAGAGGAGGACGATGAGAGTATCATCGCCTTTGACTGTCTTCCCGATGAGGAAAAGGCATATTTAGAGGCCGAGGTACTGAAGATATTTAGAGCAGCTTCCCGAGCTGGACAGCATGATCAATGCGGATACGGAAGGCTGGACCACGAAGAGAATGAGTAAGACCGATTTAACGGTGCTTCGCCTTTCTCTGTATGAGCTGAAGTTCCAGGAGGACATTCCGAAGAAGGTAGTCCTGAATGAGGCGGTGGAGATTGCCAAGAAGTACGGAGGTGCGGATTCCGGTTCCTTTGTAAACGGTGTGCTTGCGCGGATTCTTCCAAAGCTTTCTCCGGAACTTTCCGACTCTGCTGAAAAGAGAGAAAAGAAGGGCGAAAAGAAGGGAAAGAAAGAACAGAAAAAGTCTTCTTTCCACATCGTTCTGAACAAGAAAGATTAGTTTATGGAAAGAGCTTCCAAGAAAGAATATACGGTCTCGCAGGTCAATCGTTATCTTGCACGAATGATGCAGGAGGATTTCTTTCTTTCCCACCTTACGGTGTCCGGAGAGATTTCCAACCTGAAAATGCACCCGTCGGGACATATTTATTTTACGCTTAAAGACCAAGCTTCGCAGCTTTCGGGCATCATGTTTGCCGGAAAGAGGGCGGGGCTTGGTTTTTCGTTTGGAAAAATGGCATGAAGGTACTCTGCACGGGAAGAATCGGTCTCTATGAACAGGGGGTAGCTATCAGATTTATGCGGATTCTTTCCAGCTTGCAGGGCAGGGAGATCTATACCTTCGCTTTGAAGCGCTGAAGAAGGAGCTAATGGAAATGGGACTCTTTGATCCCATGTATAAGAAGCCGATTCCAAAGTATGCCCGGCGCATCGGGGTGGTTACGGCAAGCTCCGGTGCGGCGGTGAGGGATATTGTGCAGATTGCAAGACGGAGAAATCCCTTTGTGGAAATCACGCTATTCCCGGCTCTTGTGCAAGGAGAAGGCGCTGTAGCGTCCATTGTGAGGGGAATAGAGAGACTGGATAAGCTCGGTCTGGACGCTCTCATTGTAGGGCGAGGAGGCGGCTCCATTGAAGACCTCTGGGCCTTCAATGAAGAAGCGGTGGCAAAGGCAATCTTTGATGCGGAGACCCCTATTATCTCTGCTGTCGGGCATGAGACCGACACGACCATTTCGGATTTTGTCGCGGATTTACGCGCACCGACTCCTTCTGCCGCGGCAGAGCTTGCGGTCTTTGACTATATGCAGTTTGTGGATGATTTAAGTTCCTATACCTATAGTTTTCACGAGCGAATCGAGAAGAAAATCCTTTTCCTTAGACAAAGACTGAAGGAGAAGGAGTTGAAATTCTCTGTTCTGCATCCCAAAGCCATTTTACAGGGAAAACAGCATCGACTCTTGGATTTGCAGAACCGTTTGCAAAATCAGATGGGGAAGGCTCTGCAGAGCGCCAAGGAGCATTTGCAAGATTACGGCAATTTTGCAAAAGCTTATAGAGCGGAGACTCAGTGAAGATAAGGCGCGTCTCAGTCGTTATCAGAGCTTTCCGCATCTTATAGAGGAAAAGCTTTTAAAGGCAAGGCACAGTCTTACCGTTTATCAGGATTTTCCTCGCTTTATGGAGGAGAAGCTACAGGAAAGCAGACATCGAATGCAGCTTCTTTCGGAACAGTTTGATGCGCTCTCCCCTTCGCCTTCTTTCAAACGGTTATTCCTATGTTCGAGACGAAGAAGGACACAGGATAAGCAGCGCAGGGAAGCTGACAAAGGGAGAGCTTTTTGGAACTGCATTTCTCGGACGGTTCCGCGAAAGCCAGAGTGGAAGAGATTGAAAGCAAAAAGTGAGCAAATAAATAGATGGCATAGTTGAGTGAAATCAGGCTGCACTGCAGAGCTTATGAAAGACAGCATGCTTGCGCAAAAAAGCTCCTGTTAAAGCAGACGATAGAATAAAGATGTAAAATACTAAGAAAGAATATCGGATAAAACGAGATACCGCACGCTTTGCGAGCGATACTCGTTATGAATAACAATCAAGAGGAGAGTGTAGGATATGATGGAGGGAAAGGAAGAGATGCCGGTATTAGGCAAGGATGGGCAGATAGAATTTGCTTCGAAGGAAAAATGCGGGCAAGCCTGAAAAAAGTAAAAGCGGAGAAAGTGGAGAACAGCGAAAAGAACGATAAGAACGAAAAGAAAAAGATTTAAGCGAGATTTTCACGGACTTGGATAGCCTATTACAAAAAGATGGAGGGAGAGGAAAGTCTGGAAAAAGAGCTTCGCAATTTATGAAAGGCGGTAGCGCTTCTAAAGGAAGCGAATTCCAGCATTGACCGAATCGAAAAAGCAAGTCCGTATCTTAGACGGTGAAGAGGGAAAAATAATGAGTATCAAAGAGGCACTCAGGGAAAAAGAAAGAGCGGTGGAAGCCATTTTACAGAGTTTCTAGCGGAAGAAAAGGGCTTTGACCGGATCGGCAGAGAGGCGATGAACTACAGTCTTATGGCGCCGGGAAAGAGGATTCGCCCTGATTTTAGTAGAGGAGGCATTTTTTTCTCTGCTGCAAAGAGGAAGAGAAGGAAGTGCTTCTTCCGATTTTACATTCCTTTATGGCTGCCATCGAAATGATTCACAGCTTTTCCCTTTGCCATGATGACCTTCCTGCTATGGACAATGACCGCGTGAGAAGAGGGCAGGACTCCACCTGGGCACATTTTTCGGAGGCGCAAGGTATTCTTGCCGGAGACGCCCTCTCGCTCTATGCCTTTCAGGCGGTTTTGGAAACTTTTCAGAAAGAAAAGAGAAAGAATCCTGTGCTTTCCCGTTATGAAGGAAGAGTGCCTCGGCGCTCTTAGTGCTCTCGAGAGTCCGGCATAGATGGGATGGTGGGCGGTCAGGTCGTAGACCTCGAAAAAGAGGGACAGCCTCTTTCCGAAGAGGAACTTTTCTTCATTATGGAAAAGAAGACGGCGGCACTGCTTCGGGCTTCTCTCCGCATGGGCGCTATCTTGGGCGGTGCCGAGGAAAAAGTGCAGGAGGAGATTGCGCTTTACGGGGAAAAACTTGGTCTTGCCTTTCAGATTCGGGATGATATTTTTAGACGAAATCTCTACGACGGAGGAGCTTGGAAAGCCGGTGCATTCCGATACGGAGGAAGGAAAGACAACGGCTTATTCCCTCTTCGGAAGAGAAAAAGGCGGAAGAAAAAGGTAGAGGAGTATACGGAAAAGGCCATTTCCGCGCTGGAGAGCCTTAAAGAGAAGCTTGTAGAGGAAGCACAAAAAACCGGAGTGGATGAGGACAAGTTTGTAAATCCAAAGGAGGCCGGGCAGGATGCACTATGGAAAGAGTCGGAAAAAGGCTTACATTTTCCTAAAAAGAACTGGCAGTTTACCTTGCTAGTAGAAAGAAATAAAATTAGAAAGTTCATATTATGGGAATGATTTGAAACTTTTGCCGGTTGTACTACACATATTGGAAGAGTAATAAATAATATAATAAAAGGGTTTATTTATGTTATTGGAGAACATCAGCAGGGGCAGAGGATGTACGAAAGCTGTCCCTGAAAGAGCAAAAAAATCTTAGCGAAGGAAGTACGACGCTTTATCATAGAGAAAATGTCCGACAATGGAGGACACCTCGCCTCAAATCTCGGCGTGGTAGAGCTGACCATTGCATTGTTTCATGCACTGAATCTCCCGAAGGACAAGATTGTCTGGGACGTGGGGCATCAGTGCTATACGCATAAAATTCTTTCCGGAAGACGGGATGACTTTTGCACTTCTTCGAAAAATACAAGGGCATCAGCGGTTTCCCAAAGCGGGAGGAAAGTCCATACGACAGCTTTAATACCGGGCACAGCTCGACCTCGATTTCCGCAGCACTCGGTATTGCGGAGGGACGGGATATCTTGGGAGAAGATTATAGTGTCGTTGCAGTAATTGGTGACGGGGCACTCACGGGAGGCATGGCTTACGAAGCCTTAAACAATGCCTCCAAGATGAAGAAGAACTTCATCATCATTTTAAATGACAATGAGATGTCGATTGCCAAAAATGTGGGCGGTATGTCCACCTATTTAAACGGCATCCGTTCCAATAAGGGTTATACGCGTTTTAAGGAAAATCTGGCTTCCGGTCTTGGGAAGATTCCGTTGGTTGGAAATCATCTTGTGGAGCGGCTGAAGAATACAAAGAACTCCATCAAACAGCTTTTTGTACCCGGTATGCTTTTTGAAAATATGGGACTAACGTATCTTGGACCGGTGGACGGGCATAACCTCCATGCCTTAGAGCAGGTCATCCATGAGGCAAAACGTATAGACCATGCGGTACTCGTGCATGTGGTTACCAAAAAAGGAAAGGGTTATGCTCCGGCGGAAAAAAATCCCAGTGTATTCCATGGCGTCGGGCCATTTGACATTGCTACGGGAAAAAGTAAAAAAGAAAGTACGGAGAAGAGTTACACGGATATTTTTGCGGAAAGCCTGATTAAAGAGGGAAAGGGAGATTCGAGAATTGTAGCGATTACTGCGGCCATGCCGGACGGAACGGGTCTTGCTAAGTTCGAAAAGGCCTTTCCGAAACGCTTCTTTGATGTGGGAATAGCTGAAGCTCATGCGGTAACCTCTGCAGCAGGGCTTGCCAGCGCGGGCCTAAAGCCGGTTTTTGCGGTTTACTCAAGTTTCCTGCAAAGAGCCTACGACCAAATCGTGCATGATGTCTGCCTGCAGAAGCTTCCGGTTGTCTTTTGCGATTGACCGTGCAGGCCTTGTTGGGGCGGACGGAGAAACGCACCAGGGGATTTTTGACATTTCTTACTAAGAAGTATTCCGAATATGACGGTTATGGCGCCGAAAAACGCGAGGGAGCTTACGGCAATGCTGCATTTTGCCTTGCAGTTTCAGGGGCCGATTGCGATTCGCTACCCGAGGGGGACAGCCTACCAAGGATTTTCCGAAAAACAGGAGCCGATAGAGTACGGAAAGGCGGAGATATTAATAGAAGAACCGGGGAAAATTGCGCTCCTTGCCCTTGGCTCCATGGTTTCAACCGGAGAGCATATCGTGGAGAAAATGGCAAAAAGGCGTGAACTTAAGCCTCGTGAATGCCCGATTTGCAAAGCCGATTGACACGGAAATACTGGACAAACTTTCTGAAAAAGGCTATAGAAAGATTCTTACGCTGGAAGAGGGCGTGCGTGCCGGCGGTTTTGGAGAGGCGGTACTCTCCTATATGGAGGCGCATCACAAGGATATTTTCGTGGAAAAAATATCACCCTGCCTGATGCCTATGTGGAGCACGGCGATGTCTCCACTCTTCGGGAAATGCTGAGGATTGATTCGGACAGCATTATAGAAGGGCTGGAGGAGAAGGGGTTTTTTAAGTAAAAATATTATGGCTACAGAAGGATACTTTCTGCAGTTGCATGAAAAAGTAGCTTCTACAGTTCTAAAAATAAATACGCTAAAAAAATAGGATATCTGAACAGTGCATTCATATCTATGCTATACTGAATTTAAGAAGTTAAAAAATATCTATTTGAAAAAGGTGGTGGAGATGAAACTTTTTCATGGAAGTAATGTTATCGTGAATACACCTCGAATACTAACTAAACTTCGAGCTTTGGATTTTTGGCGCAGGGTTTTATCTGACTTCCAGCAAAAGAACAGGCGAGGAAATGGGCGAAAAGCCGTCACAAGAAGAAGGGGAGAAGGAGATAGTATAGTAAATATCTATGAATTAGAGGATGAGTTTTACTCGAAACTGTCTGTTTTGGAATTTCCAACAGCAAATGCGGAATGGCTGGATTTTGTAGTACAAAACAGGAAAGAAAAGCGTGCGAGTTCTTATGATTTAGTGATTGGACCTGTGGCAAATGACTCCACACTTCCGGTTATTGACGATTATATGGATGGAAAAATATGATAAGGAAGAGGCCGTGAAGCGATTGTTGCCACAAAAACTGACAGACCAGTATGCATTTTTTTGACAGAAAAAAAGCAATTCGTTTTTTTGAATTTTTGAAGGGAGTGAAATAGAGTGACTGAAGTTAATGCCAGAACAAGAGATTTTTGATCGGCAGGTAATCTATTTGATAAAAAGCGAAATATGGCATAGAAGACATGAAAGCAATTCGCTCTTTTTATTTTCAGAAACATATCAAATGCTCTTGGACCCCTTGACAGAGGTTTATAGCTTCAGTCCGCAGATCGTTTTTGAAATGTGGGAAAGTGAGATGATTACGGGAGATCCGCGCAATTCGCAATATATACGAGGTGAAGAAAAATGAGTAAAGAAGGAGAATTTTTTTATTTACCTCTTGGAGCGGTATGCTGATTTCAAGAAGGAAAAAGGCTAGTGAGATTCTTAAACTTTGGGATCGAATAGATCTTACAAATCTAATTTATGATTTATATGATATCTATCATGTAGAACGATTGGAAAAATGCATTTGAGGATATAGATAAACTTGTTGAAGAAAAACTAAGAACAACATAACTCACATTTTTAAAAAGCGCTCGGATTACGATATCCAAGCGCTTTTTCTGAAAAATAAGAGATAGGCTAAAAGATAGATTACTCATTTTTCATACCGAGTACCGCTCGCAAAGCGCGCGATATTTCATTTTCAAGGAAAGTACTTCTTAAAGTAATTTATTTGAGAAGCAATTACTCTTCCTCTCCGAGCATTACGGAAGTGGACTTCACAATGGCCACAGCAGTATTTCCTACTTTAAGATTTAGGTCCTTTACTGCCTCCATGGAAATGGTGGAGCTGATAATAACTCCATCTTCGATTTCCAGCTTCACAATGTCGTTTACAACACCTTCTTTCATTTCCTTTATAACGCCCTTCCACTGGTTTCTTGCGGAAATGCGGAGGTTTTCATTGGACATCATGACTTCAGTAGCTTTAACAAAGATGCAAGCCTTCTTCCCTTCTGTGAGCTTTTAGCTCATCAACAGCCTCTAAAGAGATAGTGGAGCTTACCTTATTTCCTCCTGCGGTTTCGAGTTTTACAATGGCATTTACGGCTCCTCTACGAACTTCTTTTACGATTCCGTGAAAATGGTTTCTGGCACTAATCATATTGATTCTCCTTTCTGTGTCTGATATCTTGCAAGGGACAGTCTATAGGATTTAGGGGAAATAGACCAGTATATTCTGCGTAATTTACAAAAAAATTTAGTATATAATAGGAAAAATCGATGGAAGCTTAAGAGCTAAAAGCCTCGAGATTGCGTTTTAGGACTAAAAGCATAGATACAAAAGTGTGAAATCATAGCATAGGAACTACAGCTAGATGGGGCAGCGTGATTCTACAGGATAAATATTGTTGTATGGAATGATAGAAGGAAAGAAAATGGGCGAGAAGAAAGAGCGTTTGGATGTACTTTTAGTGGAGAAAGGACATTTTGACAGTAGAGAAAAAGCAAAGCGTGCCATCATGGCAGGTCTTGTCTTCGTAAATGGAGAGAAGGAAGATAAGGCGGGAACGACTTTTCCATATACTGCGGAAATCGTAGTTAAGGGAAATCCTCTTCCCTATGTTTCCCGTGGAGGGCTCAAGCTGGAAAAGGCACTGAAGAGTTTTCCGATAGAGCTGAAAGACCGGATTTGTATGGATATCGGGGCTTCTACCGGCGGCTTCACCGATTGCATGCTGCAAAATGGGGCAAAAGAGGTCTATGCCGTGGATGTCGGACACGGACAGTTAGACTGGAAGCTTAGAAATGACGAGCGGGTGCATTGCATGGAAAAGTGCAATATTCGTTTTGTGGAAGAGACGGATCTTACGGAAAAACCGAGTTTTTTCTCTATCGATGTGTCCTTTATCAGTTTAAAGCTCGTGCTCCCGGTGGTGAAAAAGCTCACAAGTCTCCCCGGAGAAGTGGTCTGCCTGATTAAACCGCAGTTTGAAGCGGGAAGAGAGCAGGTCGGGAAGAAGGGAGTGGTGCGGGATCCGAAGGTACATGAGGAAGTTATTCGCACGGTTCTCGAATTTGCGGCAAGCATCGGATTTTCCGTAGAAGGTCTTAGCTTTTTCTCCCATCAAAGGGCCGGAGGGAAATATTGAGTACTTGGCTTATCTGAAATATGAAGGGGAGGAGAGCGGAAGCCTTCCGGAGGGCATGGAGGAGAAGATCCATGCGATAACGGAGGAGTCGCATAGGGAGCTATAGAGACGAGACATCTACGATATAGCAGCTCAATATTAGGTGTTGGGCAGTGCTAATATATTTTTTTCGGAGCGTTAACTATTTTCTCAAAACCCCTTGACAAAAGAACAGAGATAGTGTTTGATGGTGGCGTAATTCGAACTAATTCCCAAGAATAAATCACGAGAGAAAGTGTATCTAGGGTTCCGGTCAAGCTGGTCCGAGCGATACACATACTGCGCGGCAGTATGACACCTTAGGGATAAAAGCCCCGGAGGCAGGTTTCACTTGAAGCCTGCTTCCGAGGCTTCATTTATTTCTGGAGAACCATTTCAGTGAGTTTAAGGAGGAAATTTATGCAGAAGATTTACACCGGAAAAAACTAAGGATGTTTTTAAACTGGAAGACGGGAATCTGGTTTTAAAGTTTAAAGACGATGTCACCGGAGAGAACGGCGTTTTTGATCCGGGGGCAAATGCCGTTGCCCTGACCATTGAGGGCGTTGGAAAAGAGGATTTAAAGTGCAGTAAGTACTTTTTTGAGCTCTTAAGAAAGAACGGCGTGAAGACACATTATGTGGATGCAGATGTGGCGGAAAATACCATGACCGTACTGCCCTGTGAGGTCTTTGGAAAGGGACTGGAGGTCATTGCCCGCTTTATTGCAACAGGCTCTTTCATCCGTAGGTACGGGGCATACATTCAGGACAAAACCGTGCTTCCCGGGACTTTCGTAGAAGTTACCTTTAAAGGATGATCAAAGAAATGACCCGCCGATTTCTAAGGATGCCTTGGACATGCTCGGATTCTTACGAAGGAAGAGTACAAAGAGCTGAAAGAAAAGACAAAGCAGATAGCCGGAATCATTAAAGAGGATCTGGCGAAAAAGGGGCTGACGCTCTATGACATTAAGCTGGAATTCGGGCGGCACAATGGAGAAGTGATTTTAATCGATGAACTATCCGGCGGAAATATGCGTGTTTTTGATGGAGACAGCTATGTAGAGCCCTTAAAAATATATTCGTATTTGGAAAAAGGAACTGTATAAAAGAGGAAATGAAGGAACAGTTTTTCTCCTGTACAGGTCAATATCGGGAGTCATTCCCGAGAAGGCCTGTACAAAGGACTGTTCGAGCCCTCTTTTTACAGTTCCTTTATTGTTTCTAAAAAGTATCGTGTAATTTTGCTCAGAACACCGTTTTGAAAGGAGAAGTATGAAAGTTGCTTTGATTATGGGAAGTATTTCCGATGAAGAAATTGTAAAAAAGTCTGCCGCTGTTTTGAAGGATTTTTCCGTGGACTATGAATGTCGTGTGATTTCAGCCCATCGTTCCTTGGGGCTTGCGATAGATTACGTGGAGAGTATGGAGGAGAAGAAAATCGATCTGATTATTGCCTTTGCCGGAAAGGCGGCACACCTTGCCGGTGTGCTTGCGGGACTGTCCATAAAACCCGTGATTGGCGTACCGGTCCAGTCCTCCTGCTTGGACGGTATGGATGCGTTACTTAGTACGGTACAGATGCCAAAAGGGCGTTCCGGTTGCCACCGTTGCCATCAATGGGGCGGAGAATGCAGCCATTCTTGCGATAGAGATGCTGGCGCTCTCCAATCCCGGATTTAAAAAGAGAAGTTAAGAGAATACAAGGGAAAAAATGAAAGCAGTCCGTTCAGGAGATGAATGAGCGGATCTCTCTCTAGGAGGTGCGTGTGAGCGGACTGTGCGGCATTTTTCTCTTTTGATAAAAAGAACGATATTACCGACCTTCTGAGGTGGGACTCTATGCCTTACAGCACAGAGGACAGGAGGGCTTCGGCATCACCACCATGGAGGGGCAGAGGGTCTGTGAATTAAAGCGGAAGGGTTTGGTTTCGGAGGTATTGAATCAACAGATTATCGAAGATATCAACGGCTCTTCCGGCATCGGTTTTGTGAAAGTATCTTTTTTTCCCACAATACCAAATATGAGCCGATGATGCCCTTTCGTGTATCAGACAGACCATGGCAAACTCTATGATTGCCCTGGACGGCACAATCTTAAATCGGAATTTTTAATTTCTGCGAACTCGTGAATAAAAATAAACGGTCCTTTGGAGAGCTTTCAGGACTATATAGAAAGTCTAAAGGGAACCTATAATCTGATCTATATTGATGAAAGGAAAATGCTGATTGCCAGAGATCCTTACGGCATAAAAACCGATGTGTCTCGGGAAGCTGAAGGATACCTTCATTGCCGTTTCCGAAAGTTGTGCCTTGGATGCGATGAATGCAGAATTTTTAGAGGATGTAGAGCCCGGAGCGATGATTCTTGTAGAGAAGGGGGATTATTCCGTTCATCGTTTTGCGCAAAAACCCCATCATCTCTGCCTTTTTGAGATGATTTATATCGCCCGTCCGGATTCCATTATCGATGGTGTGAGCGTTTATCAGGCACGATATAAGATGGGAGAACGACTTTATGAGGAGTGTCCGACAGAGGCGGATATCGTTATCGGCTCTCCCGATTCCGGATTAATTTCCGCGAAAGGCTATGCGAAAGCATCGGGGATTCCCTTTGTGGATGGGATTTTGAAGAATCGCTACATTCAAAGAACCTTCATAAAACCAACACAGGAAGAAAGAGTCAGCAGTGTCAGGATTAAGTTAAATGCTATAAAGGGAGAATCTGAAAGATAAGAGAGTTATCTTGGTGGATGATTCCATCGTTCGCGGGACGACTATAAAGAGAATCATCGAAATCTTAAAGGATGCAGGGGCGAAAGAGGTCCATATCCGGGTTGCCAGCCCCAAGGTGGTTTCCAATGATATCTATGCCATTGATATTCCGAAGAACGAGCAGCTTATCGGATACAACAAGACGGTAGAAGAGGTTCGGGACTATATTGGATGTGACAGCCTTTATTATCTGAGTCTTATGGGGCTGGAAGATTGCTGTGGCAATAAAGGGTTATTATGAAAAAAATATTTTACAGGAGTGGATATTTTTCCAAGAGGAGGCAGTATGTCACTAGGCTATAAGGAGGAGGCGGTAGGGCACTAAGCTAAGGAGGCGGGAGTTGACAAAGAGCAGGGTTATAAAGAGGTGGGGCTGATTAAGCAGTTCATCAAAGAGACCTATACTCCCGGTGTTTTATCGGATTTAGGGGGCTTTTCAGGTCTGTTTTCCTTGGAACAGGAAAAGCTTTCCTGCCCGGTTCTGGTGTCCGGTACAGACGGTGTGGGAACGAAAGTGGTACTCGCGCAGAAGCTCGATAGACATAAGACCATCGGCATTGACTGTGTGGCAATGTGTGTGAATGACATTCTCTGTCAGGGAGCAAAACCCCTATTTTTCTTAGATTATATCGCCTGCGGGAAGCTTGATGCTGAGAAAATGGCGGAGATTGTGGAAGGCGTTGCGGAAGGCTGTAAAAGAGCCGGTGCGGCTTTAATCGGAGGGGAAACGGCAGAGATGCCCGGAGTCTACCGGGAGGAGGACTATGACCTAGCCGGATTTGCTGTGGGAATTGTTGACCGGGAGAAGATTATTGACGGAAAGCAGAAAGTGCAGGAAGGGGATATCATCCTGGCACTTCCCTCTTCGGGAGTGCACAGCAACGGTTTTTCTCTGGTTCGGAAAAATCATTTTTGACAAGATGCAGCTGGATTTGGAAAAGGAGCAGATTTCCGGCGAGTCTCTGGCAGATATTTTACTCACCCCCACTCGTATCTATGTTCGGGAAGTGCTTCCCGTTCTCAGTGCAGTGGATGTGCACGCCATGGCGCACATTACCGGAGGAGGACTTCCGGAGAATCTCCCACTGAGTTTTACCGGAGGGACTTTCTGTGCTTATCAAAGAAAGCACTTTGCCCCGTCTTCTCATTTTTCAGCAAATTACAGGAGTGGGGAGAATTAAGTAGGGAGGAAATGTTCGGCACCTTCAATATGGGAGTAGGCTTTACCCTTTTTGTAAGGAAAGAGGATGAAAAGAAAGTTTTATCCATGCTTCCGGAGGCACGGCGAATCGGAGAAGTGGTGAGAGGAAAGGGAGAAGTGAACATTCGGTAGGCGCCGAAGAAGTGACAATTGAATAGACGCCGGAGGATTTCCGGTACTAATATGTGGGAAAAGGTGGACTATGGATAAACGTATTTTTGTGCGAAAGAGAGAGCAGTACCGGCAGGAAGAGGAAAAACTGGTAGAGGAATTGTTCCGCAGCCTTTCTATCCCTGTGAAAAGCGCGGCCATTTATCAGATCTATGATGTGTATTCTATTGAAGAAGAAGTATTGAAACGGGCGGAGCAGTCCGTGTTTTCCGAGGTGATGGTGAATGAAGTTTTCGAAGAGCTGCCCTTCAGGAAGGCTTTTATTTTGCCTATGAAAACCTTGCCGGCGCAGTTTGACCAGCGGGCAGACAGTGCGATGCAGTGTATTCGACTCTTGGATGCAGAAAGTAAGGCATTTGTACGCTCCGGAACCTTGCTCGTGTTTGACCGTGCTCTTAGCCCTCGGAATTGGAGAAGATTTCGAAGTTTTCTGGTGAATCCCATTGAGTCCCGAGAGAAGGATCATGTCCGTTCTTTCTTTCTCACCGGATGCAGAGAAAAAGAAATGCGAGATATGAGCGGTTTCCGGAGAGCTTAGCACAGGAAGAGCTTGCTGCTTTAAAGACGGAGATGAATCTTTCCCTTCTGATGGAAGACCTCCTCTTTATTCAGGGATTTTTCAGGGAAGAAGAAAGAGACCCAAGCGAAACGGAGCTTTACGTATTGGATTGTTACTGGAGTGACCATTGTCGGCATACCACCTTTGAGACGGTAGCTGGATAAGATTTCCGTGGAGTCTAAGCATTTTCAGAAGGAAATGGAAGAGGCTCTGCAGGAATATCTCAGCCTTCGAAAAGAACTGGGGACGGAGAAGCCCGTTACCCTTATGGATATGGCGACCATTGTGGGAAAGTATCATCGTCTCATCCTAAAGGATCAGACCGTGGAAGTCAGTTCCGAGAATAATGCCTGTTCCTTCTTTACGACCGTCACGCACGATGGAAAGGAAGAGCAGTGGCTCATTCAGTTTAAAAATGAAACCCACAATCATCCGACGGAAATTGAGCCCTTTGGGGGAGCCAGTACCTGTATCGGCGGAGCGATTCGAGACCCCTTATCCGGACGGAGCTTCGTTTATCAGGCGATGCGGATCAGCGGTGCGGGAAATGTCTTGGAAGGGCGGGAAAAAACGCTTCCCAACAAGCTTCCTCAGGCGGAGATTTCGAAGAAAAGCCATGCAGGGCTATTCCTCTTACGGAAATCAAATCGGCCTGGCCACGAGCTTTGTGCGGGAGTTGTATGATGATTCCTATGTGGCAAAGCACATGGAGGTGGGCGCGGTAGTGGGGGCAAGTTCGGTTGAAAATGTGCGAAGAGAGCTTCCTTCGCCGGGAGATATTGTGGTTTTAATCGGCGGTCGAACCGGTCGGGATGGCATCCAGGGCGCATCCGGCTCCAGTGTGGTGCATACCAGTGCCTCTCTTCACACCATGGCTTCCCAGGTACAGAAGGGAAATGCCCCGGAAGAGCGGAAGATACAAAGACTTTTTCCGTCGTCCGGAAGTCTCCCGCCTGATTAAAAAAATGTAATGATTTCGGTGCCGGCGGGGTTGCCGTTGCCATCGGAGAAAATCAGTCCCGGAATGGAGATTCATCTGGACAAGGTGCTTCTCAAGTATCAGGGCTTAAATGCCACGGAAATTGCCATTAGTGAATCTCAGGAAAGAATGGCGGTGGTGGTTTCGGAAAAAGGACTACAGGTCATTCGTAAAAAGCCTGTGAAGAGGAAAATATCGAATATGCCCATGTGGCGACTGTAACCAATCGAAATCGACTGGAAATGTTTATGGGAAAGGAAAAGGTGGTGGATTTAAAGGCCTCTTTCTTGGAAACCTCCGGGGTACGGCAGCATAGAGAGGCTGTTTTAACGGATCACCCAGCAGGAGAAATCCCATTCCTCCATCAGAGCTTTTCATAAAGAGCGACGCAATACAAAGAGCTTTCAGAGAAAAAAATGTGGCGTCTCAGAAGGGACTTGCTACGAACTTTGACAGCAGTATCAGGGGCAACAACGGTGCTGATGCCCTTTACGGGAAAAAGAAGAATTAACACCGGTGCAGGCTTCCGTCCAGGCGCTTCCCACTCTTGGATTTTGATAGTGATGTGGCGACCGTTTTAACTTACGGCTTTATTCCGAAGATTTCCCACTATTCTCCCTTTTTATCCGCGCTTTATTCGGTTCTTCTCTCCGTGGCAAAGGTCTATGCGGTAGGAGGGGACAGAAAGACCCTCTATCTTTCCTGTCAGGAGTACTTCGAGAAGCTGGGAACAGATAGCAAGAAATGGGGCATGGCGACGGAAGCGTTGCTCGGCGCCCTCTATGCCGAGAGAGCCTTGGGGATTTCTGCTATCGGGGGAAAGGACAGTATGTCCGGCACCTTTAATTATCTCCATGTGGTAGAAACCTTGATTTCCTTTTGCCTGTAGTACGGTAAAAATAGAAGACGTGCTTACACCGGAGCTGAAAAACTGCGGAAACACCTTATATTTCCTGCCGGTCGTAAAGGACGAGAGGGGCTTTCCGAATATAACGGAGACGGTAGCACAGTATGATCTCCTGCACCGCTATATTTCAGGAGAAAAAAAGGTCTGCTCCGTCTATGTTTTTGGAGGAAGGCTCCGCCTTTTTCCGCCCTTTACAAGATGGCAGTAGGAAATGACTTAGGTTTTTCACATTACGATGGAGGATCTTGCAGACTTTCAGCCGGGCTCTATGGTTATTGAAGCCAGGGTCACCGACCTTCCTTTCCGTAAGATCGGAACGGTGGAAGAGGACATTCTTGCGAATGGTGAGCCATTCGATAAGGAGAGCTTACGGAGAGCCTATACCGGCACCTTTGAAAAACTTTATCCGGAGTACATGAATTTGGAGAAGGGAAATTGTGAGAACCTGTCCAAAGAGACGGAAAGAGAGTTTTTCTCTCCGGAAAAGGTGGAGCAGGTGAAAGTCCTGATTCCCGTCTTCCCGGGAACGAATTGCGAGTATGACAGCGCCCGTGCCTTCCAAAAGGAGGGAGCAGTGGTGGAGACGGTCATTATCCGGAATAAAAAGAGAGCATGATTTAAAGGAAAGCATGGAAGAGTTCGTGGAGAAGTTAAAGGGCGCCCATATCCTGATGTTTGTGGGGGGATTTTCCAGTGGAGATGAGCCGGACGGCTCTGCCAAGTTCATTGTGAATTTCCTGAGAAATGAGAAGGTTAAAGAGGCGGTTCATAGTCATTTAAAGAAAAAACGTCTCATCCTTGGAATCTGTAACGGTTTTCAGGCTCTCTTAAAATCCGGCTTTACTTCCCTATGGAGAGATTCGGGATTTAACCGAGGAGGATTTAACGTTGTACCACAATGACTGTATGCACCATGTATCCACTACAGCCTTTACCAGGGTGTCCAATACGAACAGTGCATGGACACGGCATTTCCGCATAGGAGAGATGCATGACGTGGTCTTTTCTCATGGAGAAGGGAAGCTTGTAGGAAAATCCATTGAGAAATGGAAGCATCTTGCGGCGTTCCAGTATGCGGACTTTGACGGAAATGCAAGCCTGAATGGAAAGTTCAACCCCAACGGCTCTTTGTACGGTATCGAGGGCATGGTTTCGGAAGACGGCTTGATCCTCGGGAAAATGGGACACAGCGAACGCTATGGCGAGGGACTGTATCGGAATCGTCGAATTCCGAATCCCCAAAATCTGTTTTATAGAGGGGTACAGTATTTTAAGGGAGCAAAATGAAGAAAATAGCAGTATTTATTTCGGGAGGGGGAACGGATTTACAGTCCCTTATCGATTCGGTGCATGAAAAGAGCGGCGTAATTCGCCTTGTGGTTTCCAGTCGGGGGGATGCCTATGGACTGGAAAGAGCGAAGATAAAGGGGATAGAGACTATGGTGCTTCCGAAAGGGGACTATGACAACGCGCTTTTGGAAGAGTTGAAAAAGAGAGAAGTGGAGTGGATTGTGCTCGCCGGCTTTTTGAAGATACTCACACCGGCGTTTATCCGCCATTTTCCCCGGCATATTGTAAATATTCATCCCATCTTTGATTCCGGCCTTCTCCGGCCCCGGATTTTACGGGATGCGGGTGCATGAGGCGGTGTATCGTGCCGGAGTGAAATGGACCGGCGCGACGGTGCATTTTGTCAGTGAAGTAGTGGATGGCGGGGCAATCCTACTACAGGAGGTGGTTCCCTGTTTTGGAAGCAGACGGTCCGGAAGAGATTGCAGGAAAGGTCTTGGAATTGGAGCATCGCATTCTACCGGCTGCTGTGAAAGCGTGTTTGGAAGATCGTGTTTTTGGCAGGGAGAACGTGCCTTTATTCGGGAGGAAGTATGAAGACAGCATTAATCAGTGTTTTTGACAAGAACGGCATAGTGGAATTTTTGTAAAGGCTTAAAGGATTTGGGCTTTCAGCTGATTTCCACGGGGGAACTTATCAATTATTGAAAAAAGAAGTGGAAGTGAAGGAGGTTTCCGAACTGACCGGCTTTCCGGAAATTTTGGATGGGAGGGTGAAGACTCTGCATCCCCGCATTCATGCCGGAATCCTGTATCGAAGAGAAAGCGCATTGCATCAAAAAACCGTGGAAGAACTGGGAATCGACTCCATTGACCTAGTGGTAAACAATCTTTATCCCTTTGAAAAGGTACTTCGGAAGGAAGGGGTAAGTGAGGAAGAGCAGGTGGAAAATATCGATATCGGTGGACCTTCCATGATTCGCGCCGCGGCAAAGAATTTTCAGGGATGTTCTTGTGGTAACGGATGCCGGAGATTATGAAGAGGTGCTTCTTCGCCTTCGAGAGGGAAGAAATGACCTTTCTTATCGGGAGCAAATGGCGGCGAAGGCCTTCCGTTATACGGCCTATTATGATGCTTTGATTTCCGAATATTTTAATCATAAGCTCTCTATATCCAATCCCGGAGTACCTGAGCTTGAGCTATCGCCTCGGGACTAGTCTTCGCTATGGGGAGAATCCCACACCAGAATGCCGCATTTTTACGAGAAGGTATACGAGGAGAATCCGGCGGAGTGGAAGCAGCTTCACGGAAAGGAGCTGTCCTACAACAATTATACGGATATGTACAATGCGGTTCGCTTTGTAAAGGAATTTTCTGAGCCGGCAGTGGTGGGCACAAAGCATAACAATCCTGCCGGAATCGGAATCGGGGAAACGATTGATGAAGCCTTCGATAAGGCCTATGCCTGTGATGCAACTCTCTCTTCGGAGGAATTTTTGCCTTGAACCGACCGGTAACCAAGCATATCGCAGAAGTTTTACATTCCTTCTTTATGGAAATTGTGATTGCACCGGCTTATGAGGAAGAGGCACTTTCCATCCTGGAAGAGAAGAAGAATCTTCGCGTGATTTTGATGCCGAACTTAGCTTCCTTCTCCCTTCCGAAGAAGACGGTGAAAGAAGTGCTGGGAGGCATTTTGGTACAGGACTATGATGATGCGGATCTTACGGAAGAAATGGAAGTGATTAGCAAACGGAAGCCCACGGAAGAAGAAATGCGGGATCTCCGCTTTGGCTTTAAAGCGGTAAAAATGGTGGCTTCCAATGGGGCGGTTCTGGTAAAGGACGGCGCAACGCTCGGAATCGGTCAGGGGCAGGTACGGCGTACCTGGGCAGTGGAGGATGCCCTTTCCCATGGAGAAGGCAAACACTCCGGGGGCTGTGCTGGCCTCCGACGGCTTCTTCTTTGCCGATACGGTGGAGCTCTTACAGAAACACGGCATCCGTGCGGCAATCCAGCCGGGAGGCTCCGTGAAAGATCCGGAGGTAATCGCCCTCTGCGATCAGTATGGGATTGCCTTTAGTGATGACTCATATTCGACATTTCAGACATTAAGAGAAAAGAAGAGTTGGGGGAATGTGGATTCCATGGGATTCTGATGTCAAGGAACGCAGATTTCAAGGGACTAAGTTTTGAGGTATTCAGGTTTTCAGGAATCAAGATTCCATGACTTAACAATGGGAGGTGGACCATGCGTGTATTGGTTGTGGGGAAATGGCGGTCGGGGAGGATGCGCTCTGTAAAAGTTGCAGGAAAGTCCGCTCTGCGAAAAAGCTGTATTGCTGTCCGGGAAAATGCGGGAACAGCCCTGCTATGCGGAGAATCTTTCCCTTAGGAGCAAGGAAGAAATCGTAAGCTTTGCAAAGAAAAATGTGGATTTTGTAGTTGTCGGTCCGGAAAAACCCTTGTGTGAAGGCATTGTGGATGAACTGGAAAGGGCAGGAGAAAAGCATTCGGCCCGAAAAAGAAGGCGGCCCAATTAGAGGGAAGCAAAGATTTTACGAAGCGCTTTTTGGAGAAATATGACTTACCCACGGCCCAGTACAAAACGGTATTTTCTTATGAAGAAGGCGTGAAGGCGTTGCAGGACTTTTTCCTATCCCCTTGTGATTAAGGCGGATGGGCTCTGCGCAGGAAAGGGAGTCGGGATTTTTCAGGAGGCAGCGCAAGCAAAGCAGTATTTAGAGGATCTCTTTGTGAAAAAGATTTTCGGAGAAGAAGCGAAGAAGGTGGTTATGGAGGAATTTTCTAGATGGAAAAAGAAGCTTCCCTTCTCTGCGTGGTTTCCGGAAATCAGCTTTTTCCTTTGGAATCGGCGAGAGACTATAAACGGATTTATGACGGAGACCTGGGGGACAATACCGGCGGCGTAGGCTGTTATTCTCCCAACGAGCTGTTCAATGCGGAATTAAAGGAGAAGATTGGAAAGGTTCTTAAGAAGATATCCTATGGACTGGAGCAGGAAGAGCTGGAGTACAGCGGCATTCTTTTTATCGGATTTATGATAATGGGAGGAGAGCCGAAGATTCTGGAATTTAACGTCCGTTTTGGAGATCCGGAGACGGAGGTGATTTTGCCAAGGCTCAAGAGTGATTTACTGCTTCTTATGGATAAGGCGATTTCCGGTAGTCTCCGTAGGGAAGACTTTCAGTGGTCGGAGGAAGCTTGCATGACGGTGGTCATGACCTCGAAGGGCTATCCCCATGCCTACGAGAAGCATAAGCGGATTACAGGAGAAATTAGCGATCCGACGGTTTTTGTTTACCATAACAATACTGTCCTGGAAGAGGGCGTGGCCTATTCCGATGGAGGAAGAGTGTTATCCGTTACGACAATGGGAGACAGCCTTTCCGCCTGTAGGGAAAAAATTTATGCCCATATCGGAGAAATCCAATTTGAGGGAGCCTGCTATCGGAAGGATATCGGGATTCCGGTAAAATAGGAAAAGCTATTTTAGGTCTGAACTCGGGGCATTGCTCTAAAGTCTATTGCGACGTTTGTTTTTCAAAAAAGTCTATGCTATAGTACTGAAAAAATATTATTCTGTGAATTCATTTGGCTAAAGAAAAGAGGTGAAATATGGCAAAAATCATTGGAGAAGGCATTACATTTGATGATGTACTTCTGGTTCCGCATTATTCTGATATTATTCCGAATGAAGTGGACTTAAGTACCAATTTGACCAAGAATATCCGATTGAACATTCCTTTTATTTCTGCAGGAATGGATACCGTAACAGAGCATCAGATGGCAATCGCGATGGCCAGATGCGGAGGAATCGGGATTATCCATAAGAATATGTCTATTTCCGAACAGGCGGAAGAGGTAGATATGGTGAAGCGTTCGGAAAATGGCGTAATTACCGATCCGTTTTCGCTTACCAAGGATCATAGTTTAAAGGATGCCAATGATTTAATGGCAAAGTTTAGGATTTCCGGCGTGCCCATTACGGAAGGAAAAGAAGCTGATTGGAATCATTACCAATCGTGATTTGGTGTTTGAAGAAGACTATAATCGTCCGATTTCTGCCTGCATGACCTCTGAAAAATCTGGTTACGGCAAAGGAGGGCACAACCTTGAGGAGGCAAAGTCCATACTGGCTCGTGCCAAGGTGGAAAAAGCTCCCCATTGTGGACGAGGAAGGAAATTTAAAGGGCTTAATCACCATTAAAGATATTGAAAAGCAGATAAAATATCCCAATGCGGCAAAGGATAAGCAGGGAAGACTTCTCTGCGGAGCAGCTATCGGGATTACCATGGATGTCTTGGACAGAGCACAAGAGCTCATCAATGCGCATGTGGATGTCATTGTACTGGATTCGGCGCATGGCCATTCCAAAAATGTCATCACCTGCGTTCGCAGTTTGAAGGAAAAATTTCCGGATCTTCCGGTGATTGCCGGAAATGTGGCAACTAAAGAGGCAACCAAGGCATTGATTGAAGCCGGTGCGGATTGTATTAAAATCGGAATCGGGCCGGGTTCCATTTGTACAACTCGAGTGGTTGCCGGAATCGGTGTACCGCAGATTTCTGCGGTAATGGACGCCTATGCTGTTGCTAAAGAATACGGAATTCCCATTATTGCAGATGGCGGAATTCAGTATTCCGGAGATGTGACGAAGGCCCTTGCTGCAGGAGGCTCCTCGGTTATGATGGGCTCTGTATTTGCAGGCTGCGATGAAGCACCCGGTGAGTTCGAACTTTTTCAAGGAAGAAAATATAAGGTTTACCGCGGAATGGGATCCATTGGCGCCATGAAGCAGAAAAACGGTTCTTCTGACCGTTACTTCCAGGCCGGAGCGAAGAAGCTGGTTCCGGAAGGCGTGGAAGGAAGAGTAGCCTATAAGGGCAAGGTGGAGGATACTATTTTTCCAGTATGTCGGAGGACTCCGCGCCGGTATGGGCTACTGCGGAGCAAAGGACATTCCGACCTTGCAGGAAACTTCCGAATTTGTAAAGATTTCCTCCGCGTCCTTGAAGGAATCTCACCCGCACGATATTCATATCACGAAAGAGGCACCGAATTATTCTTCGGATTCCATCTAAGGCCAAAACGGAAAACAAGAGAATATGAAAAACAAGAGAATATGAAAACAGCTCTTGCGTCTTTTCTTTTCTGTGGTATCGTATTTTGGCTAAAGCAGATTTTGCTTTATGAAAACCAAGTAATCCGATTGCGGATAGACGAATGCGCATGGTTGGAAACCATGCAGAAAGAGGGAAATTATGAGAGAAGACATTCATCCAAGCTACTACCAGGCAACCGTAACCTGCAACTGTGGAAACACCTTCGTAACAGGTTCCACAAAGCCGGAAATTCACGTGGAAATTTGTTCCAAGTGCCATCCGTTCTACACAGGAAACCAGAAGGCAGCAGCTGCTAAGGGTAGAATTGATAAGTTCAATAAGCGTTTTGGAATTCAGCAGTAAGATGAAAAAAGCAGGGCTTTGGCTCTGCTTTTTGTTCACTACTTTTTCATAAAAAGACTTATAGTATTATTTTGACTCTATAGTAACTTTGCTTTTCTTAAAATGCTTGTGCGGTATCGAATTTGCCCGCAAAAGG